>JAEEGL016744634.1_pt1 | contig 32452 bp, 23 predicted proteins | sample 9134231 | NCBI WGS metagenome assembly JAEEGL01 (sample SAMN16246548, study PRJNA631951) | gut metagenome | biome: gut microbiome; feature: rumen; material: fiber-attached | host: Bos | place: Iran: Karaj | collected 2018-10
CTCTAGTTTCTACTCCTGTCGTACTGAGCATTTTTTGGCAGCCTTGGGATCCAAACTTCATGAATTATGAAGAGATTTTATCGGCTCCGTCGACCTCTCATATCTTCGGAACGGACAACTACGGAAGGGATATTTACGCGAGGATAACGGACGGCGCCCTGCTCACTTTCGGTATCGCATTTCTCACTGTAACGATCGGTGCTGTGGTCGGTACGATCATCGGTGCCGTGACCGGTTATTTCGGAGGAAGGATCGATGAGCTTCTTATGAGGATAAACGATGCACTCGCTTCTTTCCCGAGTGTTCTTCTTGCGCTTGTTGTCGTGAGCGTGCTCGACCTCGGAACCCTTAATGTCTGTATCGCGCTCGGAATCGTCTTTATCCCGAGTTTTGCCCGTGTCATGCGAGCAGAGTTCATGGCAGGGAGGGAACGGGACCATGTTCTGAATGCTCGCCTTATGGGGGCGAGTGTTCCTCGTATCCTTTTCTTCCATATATTCCCCGGGACTCTGCCGGTGTTTATTCCGACAGTCATGCTCGGATTCAATAACGCGATCCTTGCCGAAGCAGGCCTAGGATTCCTCGGGCTCGGTGTTCAGCCGCCCGATCCGAGTCTCGGACGCATGCTCTCGGAATCAAAGACGTACCTGATCTCGGCGCCCTGGTACGCATTCTTTTCGTGCCTCTTTATGGTGGTCTCGATCTTAGCCATCACGATGCTGGCTGAGAATATAGGCGTAGAAAGCATTAATTACCGCTCGGTAAGAAAGCGTATAAGCAGCATTATCATAGGAAATCTGAAAAAGATAGTTCCCGACCCCTCGAAACTTCTCGAAGTTCGTGACCTCAGGGTTGGTTACATAGAAAAAGAAGGTATCGACGAAGTTATAAAGGGTATCTCTTTCAGCCTTGACAAAGGCGAGATCCTCGGTATCGTCGGCGAGTCAGGCTCCGGAAAGAGCCTTTCTTCCTACAGTATCATGGGTCTGATCCCCGACAAGGCCTGCATGACGGGCGGTGGGGTGTACTTAAGCGGCAAACCGCTCAATATGTCTTCTTCGAAGGCAAACTGCCGTATCCGCGGCGGACGCATCGCCATGATCTTCCAGGAGCCTCAGACCTGCCTCAATCCTGTGCTCACGGTAGGGCAGCAGATCATGGAGCTCTTAGATCTTCACGACCCGGAGCTCGGACACAAATCTTTCAGAGGCAGGATAAAGGATATAATATCTTACAGAAAAGAAAGAAAAGAGAGCGAAATCGTTCAGGTAGAACAAATATCCGAAGAGAAGAAAACCGGAAGCGGTGTACCGGTTATAAAGACCGATTTGAATGCATCCGGAGATATAAAAAAAGAAATAAAAGATTTGAGAAAAGAGCGTGTGCTTCGCGCCATGGAAGATGCGGGTTTAGATGACTGCGAAGCGCTCCGCTCAAAGTATCTTCATGAGCTTTCGGGCGGCATGCGTCAGCGTGTCATGATCGCCATGGCACTTGTGAGCCGCGCTGAGGTCATTATAGCGGACGAGCCCACAACTGCGCTTGACGCTAAGATAGCGGATGAAGTGCTGGATTCGTTTGCTCATATCAACAGAAAGTACGACACCTCGATCATACTCATATCACACGATCTTAAGGTTATAGAGAAGATCTGCCACCGCGTGCTCATCATGCAGGACGGTCTGATCACGGAGGAGCTTATCGTCGAGAGGCAGGACAGTCTTACTCCGAAAGAACCGAATGCAGAGAGGTCGGATGAGTCTGCATTGGAAAGCCCGAAAAACGACCTTGGCGAAGGATCTCGTGGATCAGAAATGGAAGATGACGGTCGGACAACTACAGGTGGGAAGTTCTCTTCGCCTTGCACAGAATATGGCAAAAGCCTCCTTGAAGCTGCGTTTTCCGAAAAACGTTACAATGACACACGGGTGTCGGGAAAAGTTCTCTGCTCACTCAAAGGCGTTGACATCTCTTACCCGCTTCAGGCCGGAAACATCATCAGAAGAGGCAAGCTGCGCGAGGTTGTTCATAAGGTCAGTCTTGATGTATATGACGGCGAGACTCTCGGGATCGCCGGACAGAGCGGATGCGGAAAGTCAACTCTTGTGAAAGCGATAGCGGGATTACTCCGCCACGTGAAAGGTGAGATAACGCTGAACTGCGAGAGACCCGCGATGGTGTTCCAGGATCCTCAGGCCAGTCTCTGTCCGACCATGACCGTCCGCCGGATCCTCGAAGAGCCGCTCAAGCTTTCGGGCGTAAGATCCGGCGAAGAAAGGTTGAGCCGTATTCGAAAGATCCTGGCCGACACGGACCTCTCCGAAGAGCTTCTTTCGAGACGTGTTTCGGGTCTATCCGGAGGTCAGAAACAGCGTATTTCTATAGCCTCTGCACTGTTATTAAATCGTAAATTAATTATCCTCGATGAACCCGTTTCTGCCATTGATGTCACCCTCAGAGAGCAGCTCCTTGAACTGCTCTGCAAGCTCAAAACCAAGCACGGACTTACATACATTCTCATCTCTCACGACGAGGCTCTCCTCGACAGATTCTGCACGAGGGTTGTGAGGATGAGTGAGGGAAGAATCATAAATTGAGGTGGTCCACCCCAATCAACAAACGAAAGGAATATACACATGAAATTACTCATTATTCGCCACGGCGATCCCGACTACGAGCATGATTCTCTGACACCGACCGGTAGGCTTGAAGCAGAGGCGCTTTCCGAGAGGATGAAGAACATCCGTGCCGACAAGTGTTACGTTTCGCCGCTCGGGAGGGCAAAAGAAACTGCGGCTCCCTGTCTTGCAAAGATGAACATGCAGCCTGAGGAGATGCTGTGGCTGCGTGAATTCGCTCCTAAAGTGCAAAGACCCGAAAAGGTCGGAGTGGCATGGGACTGGCTTCCCGCGGACCGTGCAAAGATGCCCTTCGCTTTTGACGAAGAGCGCTGGACGGAATTTCCCGCACTTAAAGAAGCTCATGTCGGGGAAGAAGTGGAATGGGTACAGAAAGAATTTGCGGCGCTTCTCGAAAAACATGGGTACCGCAAAGAAGGAAAGATCTTCAAGGCCGTGAGATCGAACAACGACACAGTCGTGCTGTTCTGCCATTTTGGTCTTGAGTGCGTGCTTTTGTCGTACCTCTTGAACCTCCCGATCTTTACGCTCTGGCATGCAACTATCGCAGCACCTACAGGCGTTACAATTGTTGCCACGGAAGAGAGAAGAGAAGGGATCGCGCAATTCAGGATGCTTTCCTTCGGCGACACCTCACATCTCTATGCAGCCGGAATGCAGCCTTCCTTTTCGGGAAGGTTCCGGGAGTGCTTTGCCAACGAAGATGAGAGAAAAGACTGAATAAGAGTTTTATCTAGCGTCGAAACATTTTTACAACATCAGTGCTTACATTTTTCCGGAGATGTTGTTTTCTTTTAAATATTTTGCGTAACCTCTCAGGTCAAACTTGAGAGGTTCAAGTTTTTTATAGGGGTCGAAGCGGGAAAGGTACTCATCGACTATTGTCATTCCCTTTTTATGTATTTTCATACGTCTATGCATAAGTTTTAATCTTTCGAATAAGTAATCGCCCTTGATATACGGCATAATGGCTCATTTAAAAGCAGCGCTTCGTTTGATACGTCTATATAGTACCATAGATTTGGTTCCCGGTCGAATAAAAAACGTGAAGATTTTAAAGTATAAAAATAATTCAACCAAAAGGTTGACTAATTACACAGATAGTGCTATACTTCGAAGTGTAGAGAAAGGAGATTATCATATGTTGACTTCGCTTGGAAAGTTTTTAAGGAAAATCCGTATCGATAATGATGAATATTTAAAAGACATGGCGGATAGGTTACAGGTTACTGTATCGTTCTTGTCTGCGGTTGAAAACGGAAAGAAAAAAATGCCCTCAACATGGAACAGAAAGATATGCAGTTTATATAAGCTTAATGAGAAACAAATACAAGAGTTTACTAGGGCAATTGCTGAGTCTGAAGAGAAAATTGAGTTAAACATTAAAGATTTAGATATCAAAAATCAATGTCTCGCAGTTTCGTTTGCGCGAAAACTTTCGGATTTGAGTGACCATAAACTTGATGAATTAATGAAAATTATGGAGGACGAGTAGTTGAATCAGCAAAGATACAAAGCATCGCCCACTTCGAGAAACGAAATAAGGCGATTAATAAAATATATAAGGAAGCTTACTGGAACCGAAAATGATTTGTATTTTGATGTCATTGATTTCTTAGAAATGAAAGTACCAAAGCTGATTCCGGAATTTGAACTGGAAATATGTTCAGAAGAAGATATGGGGAATAAGTACGGTGAAACATTTCCTGCGGCGTCTAAGATAGCATTAAGGGAAGACATATATATAGGCGCGATTGAAAGAGATGGATTTTCGAGATTTTGCGTAGGCCATGAGATGGGGCATCTATTTATGAACGACATAGACTCGATTTCGCTATGCAAACTTGAAAAAGGAGAACGGTTAAGGGCTTTCGAGGATCCCGAATGGCAAGCAGATGCATTTGCAGGGGAACTGCTTATGTATCATCCTCTTATAAAGCATATGAGTGTAGATGAAATTGCTGAGAAGTGTGGTGTTACACATAGTGCTGCCGGAACTCAGTATAAAAAGAAATAAACAACTGTTATGGAGGAAATGCCTATGATTGAATAGCTTTCTGTAGTAAAAAAACATCGCAGAAATTGTTGCAGCAATTCCCACGATGTTTTATCGAGTGTTTTTACTCGAATCTGAGTAAAAATATTTTACTACAGAATTTTGAAAAAAACAATATGTTGTTACTGTTGTTGCCTCTCGAGTGCTTTTACTTGAATCTGAGTAATTCTGTAAACCTCGATTGGCTTTTGCGGGGGCACCCGAGAAAGGAATAGAGGTCATTATTATGTTAAAAAAGAGTAATGAATTGTTTTCGAATAAAAGTCCGGAGCTTTACGTGTTATGTAAAAAAGAACAAGAAGTTCAGCATTTCTTTCGTTGGGACTTGATTGAAGATGCTGAAATTGTCGGAGAACACCATCATCCTAGGCTGAACGCTGTTGTAGAGATTCCTGAGATTAAAAGGCTTGTGACTTTGAATAACGCACCTTATGAAAAGCATCCTGAAGAATGTGGATTATGCTTTTATACAAAAGATTCGGTTATAGAGCGGATTTGGAACAACCCAATCAAATACTTGAATTTGATAAAGAAATTTCCATTAGTCACGGGGCTTGATTTCAGCATTCTTTGCAACATGTATTATCCTCAGCAGGCATATAATTGCTGGAGAAACTACGTGATGACATATTGGATGCAACAGAACCACTCAATAGTTGTTCCAAATGCAGGATATGGAGATGTTGATACTTATCAGTGGGCTTTTGATGGATTGCCTGAAGAAAATTGGATTGCAGTTACTACTCAAGGTTGCATGAATGAGTATTCATTAAAGAGAACTTTTTTGAACGGATTACATGAACTTATTCGTCAGAGACATCCGCGTGGAATAATAGTATACGGAAAGTTCGCTATGGAGTGGATGGATAAGTTCCCTACACGGATTATTGTTTTCCCGGCATATTCGGAAGCCAGATGGGAGGTGACCGACTATGGGGAGAGGTAGAGGTGGTTACACATCCATTCAATCAGGCTACAAGGATTCAGGAGGTCGAAAAGTAACGGACTCAGGAACAATCTTTGTGGCTGAAAGGTATATTGATATGGGATATGAGGCTGTATTCAGACAACGTCACGATGAAGTGAATAAAAAAACATACGATTTGACAATAAAGACAAGTAACGATGAGAATTTCGTGAAGAATATCGAGGTAAAACAAACAACCAGCAAGAATGCTAGTCAACTTGCTAAAAACATAAAAGAGGGCTTTGAACAGGTTGGCGATGCTGGAACTGTTTCTGTTTATCTTCCCGGAAGATCAAGAAACTCAAAATCAACTATTGATTTTGTTAACAATGGATATCAAGAAGCTGTTCGAAAAGGATATGTAAAAGGTACAGTCGAAGTGTGGTTTAATGATAAGACCAGAATTATATTGTAAAAGGAGATCATATGGCTAGATTGGGATGTTTTTGTGGCGCAGAGATGACCAATACGGTGGCGCCGTCCGAAAACCTATTAAAGATATTTTATTACTGTGAAGCAGAAAATGCGATCAAAGACAATCCAGGGATTCGTTTGTGGGATTTTTATACGGGCTGGGATGAAAAAAATAGGCGTAATAACTCATTCATGAAAAGAATTGAGGATGTTGAATATTGGAAGTGTCCGGCTTGTAAAAGAGTTTATGAGGTCCAAGCTCAATCATGTGGTAATATAATAAGAGCATATGAGCGAAATGAGGATTGCGACAAAGGGAAGGTTTCGGTTTCAGGCCTTAAGGAATTGGTTGTTCTTAAGGATGTTGAGATGGATGATATGCTTTCAGAAAATGAAGGAATGACTCTTAAGGATTATCTCAGAAAGGAAAAACCGATAAGATATTTCAGCTCAGAGGATGAGACCACGGTTTATGAGGTGAATAGCGATGATCAAATTGTTGAAGTGTATAAGCATGCGCGAAAAAACATTACTGGGAAGGACTACGGCAAGACTTAAACGAGTTGACTGAAAGGAGCCGATATGGATTACAGACCGATACCGGAACTTGAAGAATACATCAGACTTAATTACGTCGAGATCAAACCCGCGCCCGCAGCTGCAAAGGGCTTCTTTGGAAGCGCATTCGGGGGAGGCAAGGCAAGAGCCTCGAAGGTCAAGGACGATGTGCCGGATATTCTTTATGAAGAAAAAATGTGCATGTCCGTCTGTGCTCCGAAGGCGACATTTGAAGAAGACCGCGAGAGCAGGCTCGGGAAACCGGCGCTTGAGGAAGACCGCGAGAGCGGACTTGAGGAACCGTCGTTTGAGGAAAAGCACGAGAGTAGGCTCGAAGAGAGGATGAAGCATCTTTCGGATACCTTTTCGGAGTATCTCCTCTACATTATAGAAGAAAGGCAGATGGCGAACGCAGAGGTATATAAGCGCGCGCTCGTTGATAAGAAGACATTTTCCAAGATCAAGAACAATGCGGATTATCATCCCCAGAAGCTCACGGCGCTCTGCCTGTGCATCGGAGCACGACTGAACCTCGACGAAACAAAGGATCTGCTCGCCCGCGCCGGATACGCACTTTCGCCGTGCGACAAGACGGATGTGATCTTTTCATATTTCATAGAAAACGGGATATTTGACATGATCGAGATCGATATCCAGCTTGAGGGTCACGGCCTGCCTTACATAATAGCCTGATCATAGTGTACAGACGATCGTTTGGCATTACCCATGGATATAGCGAGAGGTTTTAAATGTCTTTCGATAAATTATCATTAATTTTACGGGTCGCCCGTGTGGCGACCTCTTTTGTTTTTAAATTTCATATAATGAGCCTGTCAGCAGGGAACATAACCGTAACGCTTATGTTCCGAAAGCGAAAGCCAGACAGGAGCGAACACTTATATTTCCCAAACGAGGGATAAAAAGAGAATGCTTATGTATGACAACAGATGAGGTAAACAAGTATATCCATAGGAGGTTCATTATGAGAAAAGATTTAACGGAAGTTGTTTTCATTCTTGACAGGAGCGGTTCGATGAGCGGACTTGAGTCGGACACGATCGGCGGTTTCAACTCGATGATAGAAAAGCAGCGGGTTGAAGAGGGGGAGGCTTACATCTCCACAATCCTCTTTGACGACAGGACTGAAGTGCTTTACGACAGAGTCCCCGTTAAGAAGGTGGAACCGATGAATGACAAGCAGTACTATGTACGCGGCTGCACGGCGCTTCTCGATGCGGTCGGAGGCGCGATAGATCACTTCTCTAACATCCATAAGTACGCCAGGGAAGAGGACAGACCCGAAAAGACAATGTTTGTGATAACCACCGACGGACTTGAAAATGCGAGTCATGTCTACGATTATCACAAAGTGAAGAAAATGGTCGAGGAAGCAAAGGAAAAACATGGCTGGGAATTCCTGTTCCTCGGGGCGAACATTGACGCTGCCCAGGTGGCAGGAAGATTCGGGATCGATGCCGACAGGGCGATCAATTATGAAAACGACCGAATGGGCACCGCAATCAATTATCGCGCCCTTGCAGGAGCGGTATCGGCTGTCAGAAAATCAAAAAACAGGAAGGAAGCGTCAGTGATGATGGAGGTCTGCTGTGCACCGATCAGGGAATACTATGAGGAAAAGCACGGCAGGTGTGAGTGACATGGTAATGTTTGAAAGATGGTCCCCAGGTGGGCCACCCAACCCCCGTCCCCCAGCGGGCCATCCGAGAGAAAGGACCGGATTATTCCAGGGCTTCAATCCATTCGCTGACCAAGTATAACGGAACATTGACCATCCATTCCTGTTCTCTGTAATCTGACATGGAAAACCTGACCGGTTTTAAACTGTTATTTCCATCAAATATTGCTTTTAAACTTTTGGCATGCCGTGCAAAAAAGTGTTGACACGGATTTAAATTTGTTGTAACATGACTTCTGCGTGTGACGAACGTGTCGCACGCGGAACCATCATCAAGCAGAGTGTCCGCTCTCACCTCAGGCGCACGACAGGTTGCAGCCGAAGGGTTCATAAATCGCATGGGTCGTGTTTGTGACCCGTAATGTTTATGTGTGGATTGCTCTCGCTGTCCATACTTTTTTTATGTTGAACGAACCTTTCGTTCGCAAATATTTAGGAGGTAACGACCATTAGCGAGTATTTGATTAACGATCAGATCAGGGACAAAGAAATCCGTCTCATCGGAGAGCAGGGAGAGCAGCTCGGTATAATGTCCGTACGCGACGCTCTTAACATGGCGAAGGAAGCAGGACTCGATCTTATTAAGATCGCGCCCACGGCAAAGCCGCCTGTTTGTAAGATTGCAGATTACGGTAAATTCCGTTATGAGCAAATGCGCAGGGAAAAAGAAGCGCGAAAGAAACAGAAGATTACTGAGATTAAGGAGATCAGACTTACTCCTAATATCGATGAGAATGATCTGAAGACCAAGGCAAATCAGGCTCGTAAGTTCCTCACACATGGGGACAAGGTCAAGGCAACTCTTAAATTCAGAGGACGCGAGATGGCTCATATGACTGCGGGTAAAGAAATCCTTGATATGTTCGCAGCCAATCTTGAAGATTGCTCGACAATCGAGAAGCCTGCCAAAGTTGAAGGCAGGAGTATGATCATGGTTCTTACCGAGAAGAAATGATCAATCTAATGTATATTATTTGAGGAGGAAACACATATGCCGAAGTTAAAGACTAACAGAGCAGCCGCAAAGCGTTTTAAGGCTACCGGGACAGGTAAGATCAAAAGAATGAAATGCGGTAAACAGCACATTCTTACAAAGAAGACAACCAAGATGAAGAGAAGACTCAGAAAAGCAGCCATGATGGATTCTGCAAATCTTGCAGCAACCAAGAAGATGCTGCCTTATCTGTAATCCGCAGCGAGAAGGAGGAACTAAGAAATGGCAAGAATCAAAGGTGGCTTAAATGCCAAGAAGAAACATAACAGAATCTTAAAGCTCGCTAAAGGTTTCAGAGGAGCACGTTCAAATCAGTACAGAACAGCAAAGCAGGCAGTGATGAGAGCACTTGCTGCTTCATTTGCAGGTCGTAAGCAGAAGAAGAGAGACTTCCGTAAGCTTTGGATCGCACGTATCAATGCTGCATGCCGTATGAACGACATTTCTTACAGCAAGTTCATGTATGGACTTAAGCTCGCAGAGATCGACATTAACAGAAAGATGCTTTCAGAGATCGCCATCAGCGACGCAGAGGGATTCAAGAGCCTTTGCGATACAGCTAAGAGCAAGCTTGCATAATCGGATCGTTAAAGTTGAATTATTCAGGTCATCGACGTTTGTCGGTGACCTGATATTTCTATATGACAAAAAGTGATATTATGTTTTACGGAACGTAAGAAGAGGACATACCGAAGCTTGTCAATGTCCTTTGCCGCGGTGACGGACGCGATGGCACAATCTCGGGCTTCATCACGCCGGTTTGCGGCAGTAAGATGCGCGAGGTTTGAATGTAAAGGAAAGGATAAAACATGAGTCTTTCACACAGAAAAGTTAAAAAGGTACTTGTTATAAGGGATGCACAGGGTAACCCGCTTGCAAACAGGCAGGTGACCGTCAGCCAGAAATCACACAGCTTCCTTTTCGGATGCGGCGCGTTTGAGTTTATGAATCATATCAAAAATGCAAACGATGAAACTGCGGACATTACAAGCAAATGGCTCAAAATATTCAACTACGGCACGCTTCCTTTCTATTGGGGAAGATACGAACCCGAAGAGGGTAAGACCGATGAGGCAAATCTCATGAAAACAGCCAAGTACTTGAGTGATCGCGGCGTCAGGGTTAAGGGTCATCCGCTTTGCTGGCATACTGTCTGTGCCGACTGGCTCATGAAATATGACAATAAGACCATACTTCAAAAACAGCTTGACCGAATTCACAGAGAAGTGACCAACTTTAAGGGTGTCATCGATATGTGGGATGTCATTAATGAGGTTGTTATCATGCCTGTGTTTGACAAGTACGATAATGCTGTGACCAGAATCTGCAACGATAGGGGCAGGATAGCTCTTGTCAAGGATGTTTTCGCCGCAGCTCACGAATCGAACCCGGATGCAACGCTTCTTATCAATGATTTTAATCTTTCCGAGGCTTACCGTATCCTTATCGACGGTCTCTTAAATGCCGGCGTGCCCATCGGTGCCATTGGCATCCAGACACATCAGCATCAGGGATACATGGGCAGGGAGAAGGTTCTCGACATCGTTAAAAGGTACAAGGTTTTCGGACTTCCTCTCCATTTCACCGAGAATACGCTTATTTCGGGCGAGATCATGCCGTCTCACATCATCGATCTCAACGACTGGCAGGTTGATGAGTGGCCGACCACCCCGGAAGGCGAAGAACGGCAGTGCAGGGAGATCGAAGAAATGTACAGGATCCTCTTTGAAGATCCTTTTGTTGAGGCGATCACCACCTGGGATTTCAGGGACGGTGCTTGGCTCAAAGCTCCCGCCGGTTTCTTAAGGCTCGACAATTCGGAGAAGCCCTCGTACAAGATGCTTGAAAGGCTTGTCAACGAGGAGTGGAACACAAAGGTGACTGCACAGACCGATGATGCCGGATGCATCATGATTGAAGGTTTCAAGGGTGAATACAGCGTTAGCACAGACGGCGCCGAGGGCGCAGTGAGCCTGACGGATGATTCGGAAGCAGTCGTAATGCTCGCATGACACGAGCGTACAACCCGTTGCTGTGGGCGTGACTGAGCCACAGTCGTTTTACTGCCCAAATCTTGATGTGAACCACAACCGCCGTCTTTATAAAATGATAAATTCCTCCGCCTTTTTTGTAGCATGGGCGGAGGTTTTGTTTTATAATATAAAAAATCGAGAGATCACCTCTGTTTTTTTGAGGTATTTGGGCCTAATGGAAGTTTACATCCGGCTTTATTGTGGTGGTTTTCCGCTTTTACACGAAAGGCAGGACACATGGATTACAGTAAATACGAGATTTATGGATTTGACAGCATAAGCGCTTTCAACATGTCGACGGGATTTAAGGAAAGAAGCTACAAGATGCACTGGCATTCATACGGTGAGGTAATTCTTGTCGGTCAGGGCGATACAAATATCTACAAAGTAAATCAGAATACTTACAGCCTTGTTGAAGGTGATTTTGTACTTGTATGGCCCATGGAGATGCATTCAATCGTTGATGCCGACAGAGAAAAATCCCTTGTTATACAGTTCAGTAATGCGTTTATGAATTCTCTCTTTGATCTGCAGCGGATCATGCATTTCTACAGAAATCTGCATGTGATCTGCATTAATTCACACAGAGAACTTGTTTCGATGCTCACCACCATCGCCTATAAGATGAAGGAAATCTTTTTTTCTGATACAGCCGACAAGGAGCTGAGGTGCTGCATGCTTCTTATGCAGTTTATGCTCACACTCGATGAACACAGAGAGGAGTTTGCTCCGGAAATAGATGCCGGAGGTCGTGCGGGATATACGGATGATGTTATGAGGCGTATGATCATGGTGACCGATTACATTAAGAATAATCTCACGGCAGATGACCTTTCGCAGAGCGCGATGGCCGAGATCGCCGGAATAAGCAAAGACTATTTTTCCAGAATATTCAAGAATGTCACGGGAATGAATTACAGTAAGTGGCTCAACATGATAAGACTTGAAAAGGCAACGGGACTCTTGACGCAGAACGATCTGACTCTGACTGAGATCGCGATGATGTCGGGATTTCAAAGCATACCGAGCTTCAACAGAGTGTTTCGTGATGAAAAGGGTATGGCGCCCGGAGAGTACCGTTCACTCTTTGCAGGCGGTAAGAATGGCAAAACCCAATGATGCAGAAAAACTCGGAAGTGTTTTCGGGGTGCATTTACAAAACAAAATACGATCAAAAAGAGAAAAGTCCATACTTTTGACGGTTTGGACTTTTTTACTTTTGCGCGCACGGCGGCTTCGCCTTGTGCTAGCAAAGACGGGTACGCTTCGCGACTCGCAAGTGAAAGATGCAAGGTGAAGCGTTTTTGCATCTTTCAAAACGCTTGCTCGTTATGCGTCCGAAAATACCGGACGCAATACCCTAAGGACCAAACGCACTCTCCTTGGAAAGGAAGAAGAGCGTAGATTTGGGGAGAATCTACGCCCTGATGTAAGGGAGGAGGAGTTTTGTTCTCCGGCAGATAATGAGGGGGGAGGAGTCTGCCGGAAACTCCGTTGTTGGTTTTTTTTTATCAACTTTCCTTGTTGATATCTGTATTATGACACAGCTTTTCTAAAATGTCAACACCGAATTTCAAAAAAATTAAAAAAATATGCAATAACAATAAAAACAAATATATTAAACGAAAATAAATCACAGAAAAGTGAAGATATTACATGAATATCACATAAAGTGTATATAATAATGCGCTTGTCATGCATGTTATTTGATGATGATTTCGTCATTCCTATAATCCGGTGAAAAGTTTATTGTATTTTTGCACAAAAATGGGGTGGGATATTTGTGCATTTACACAATTGTCTGAGCAGATAGTTTTTGTATAATAGTATTCACATCCTCTATCCGGTTGTTAGGTCCGGCTCACGGCGGGTAAGTCGCGGATGGGTTCCATGTAGTTTCTGACAGTTGAAGAACTTTTTCAGCTATCCGACATTCTTTTTTGTTCTGAGGTTTTTCGCCATGAAGCATCACAAGTCCGATCCTGTCACGGATCTTTCGTATTTCAGCGCTCTTATCATTGCTCTTTTTGTTTTTGTTATTTCGTTTATATCTTATTTTTCTTCATACGGGAGTAATTTTGTCCGTTCCTCGGGTCTTGATGATTCTTCGGGATTTTCCGAGTCTGTCGAGGAGGATGTTGTATGTATGCCTGAGACCGGCTTGGGTGGCACTATGGATGAGTCCGGGATCGCTGTGGGTGATTCAAGTAAGGTACAAGAATCAGTTATAGATAACAGATCGGAGAAATCGGCACGTACTCGGGAAGAAGCGGTATCGATCATTCTTCAGAATGCGGTTGTCGGTTTTGGCGAGGCTGTTTTATCAGTTGTTTTATTTGCAGTTTTGATCGCTCTCGCAATTATGGTTCATGAACTCGGTCATGCGACAGGCGCGCTCCTTGCCGGATACAACATCAGGCATATATGTATCTTTGGTATATTGGTGTCAACCGGGAAAAAGCTCAGATTCAGATACGACAGGTCAGCAGCTCTGGGCGGATATGTGGTGGCATGTACGGAAAACAAGATAAGGTCGCCTCTTATGCTGTTGCGATTGGGGCCGTGGTTCGAGAGTATATTCCTTCTCTCTGCGGCTGTGTTTGCAGCGCTTATCCCAAAATCGGTTACAGGCATCTTTCTGTCCGGAGAGATATTTGCTTATTTTATGGTAAGGATTGTGATGTCCTGTCACAGTGGAGATGATGATTCGGCAACGGCGGCGCAGGTATATCTGGATGGTCGTGTGGACTATAACAGACTGATGGACGTTTATGACGAAATCCTTTCCGGAAAAACGGAAATAATACGTGAACCGGTGCTTTCTGAAAAGCGTGGCTTCTTGGGACGTCATACAGTTGTTTCTTCAGATGATCCGCACCGCGAAAAAGGAAGCAACAAGCTTCTCAAACATACACTCACTATCAAGGAGGAGCTTTCGCTTTATGGGAAGGATTAGGCTTGCAGAAGTGTGTTCCGACGGGAAATCAGCTGCAAAAAAACGATCATTAAAGAGAGTGTTATCGTGTCTGATCATAACGGGTCTGATCGCACAGCTTTCTGCGCCGCTTGCTACGGCTTCGGCGGCGCCCGCGGCTTATCGCTATGGCGATACGATCAGGGGTAACGTCGTTTCGAAGGAAGATAAGGCGCAGGGAAACGACAGATGGAGCGCAGATGCAACGGTGACTCTCGGAGAAGGCACGCTTTGGTGGGTTCAGGATCATAATCCCATGCAGACTACATCGCAAACCCCTTCTTTGTATGATGATCTGCGCGCATCAGAGAAAATGTCCGGGAAAGGAGATCCGTTCGCAGCGGAAGGTTCGATTGCGGCAGAAGATCCGGGCGCCGTAACACAGACTGTGAGGGGGAAAGCTGTGTTCACTTCGGACGAAAGTACCGAATATGTTTACTACAGAACGGTCGGGATGAGATTCACCCTTGAGGATATTTCGTGCGGAGAGGAAATTGTTCCGACTCTTGATATGGCGGAAAACAGCGAGGTCTGGGAGAAGGAAGATGTGAAATTTGTCGATGTCTTTCTTGAAGGCGTGAGCGATAGTGTAAAGCTGAGGACTTCGGCGCTCCTTGCATCGGGTGCTTCGGCGCGAGGTCGCAGACGTGTCAGCGATGCCTCGATGGTAAACAAGGATCTATCGAACGGCAGCGGGGTGATCGAAGGTCATTATTATATCGGCAATTTCCTCACAAGAAACTCGTCGGGGAAGATAAAAAGCGACTGTGTTGCCGGACAGCTCATCGATCTTGAATGCGGAAGCGATACATTGCCTACGGGTGAGTGGAGGATCTACGCCTCACACATCATAGAGATCATGACTGCCACACGTGAAAAACAGCCAAACGGACAATACATCCTTAAAAACAAAAGGGAGCGTCTGGTTCGTGACGGGTCGGGAGCTTATGTTCCCGACGTCAGGACAACTCTCGTTGATGTGCTCGCAGCCGCAAAGTGGGCGCCTGTAACACATGACGAGTATCTTCCGGCGCTTTTTAACAGATATCTTGAGCTGACTGACGAAAAACTCATCACGGCTACGACGGTTGTACATTATTACCTTAACAGCGCGGATCCGAAGGGAAGCGTCGTTGAAACCGTGTATCCGGAGACTGTCGGAAATAACGGAGCGGGCTTTGGGACAATAAAGCTTGAGTACGGGGGTGAAAAAGGATCGAGGCCCGAGAACCTGAGGCTTGAGCTCAGCGACAGAGCCTTCGGGGGTTCCGGAGAAGTCTTTGATTCATATGGCGGAATATCGGTCTTCGCGGGCGATCGCTCCGATTCATACGGAGAGAACAATGCGGGTGGTGTCGGCGAGGCAAGCTTCAGGGCAAGGTTCAGGCTTTCGGGATCGGCACAGAGCCCCCTGCTTACGCCTGTTTCGATACATGACGAACGCGGCACGAGTCTGAATGTTGTCGCGCCTTATATCTGCGTATGGGTTCCGCTCAGATCGGGTGTCGGGGTCAGTATAATGTACGTTACCGCAGATGATGAAAAACCGGTTCTCGCGCGTGACGGCGGATTTCATGACATAAACGCTTCGGGAGGACTGCTTATCCCGCTCTCCGAGCTTACCGGAGCAGCTGCGATCGAAGAACTTTCAAATCCGCTTCTGACAAGAGACGGCGCGGAGTACGAGCTTGAGGGGGGAGCGACCGGGACAGTAATCCGGTATTTCTTCGGGACCGACTGTTGGGACATCATTGCGGGAGCCGCAACAGCAAAGAAGAACAGTATAAAGGATCCGGCCAGAACCGTCAGCGAGCTGTCGCTCACAGGCAGCGCCACAGACGGACGGCGATACGGCGTAATGGGAGAAGGATTCGGAAACTCGGTCGCGATCACCTTAAACCGCCATATAACGGACGTGGTATTCTTTGTGCGTGTCGTAAAAAAGAAGCCGTCGATACAGACGAGAAAGCTTTATGTCCGTTATGTTCCGGCAAGGGGCGAGACGCACATCCTTAAGGATATCGGACCGATCAACATTCCCGTCGGCGTGGATTATATGTATGTTCATGATGCGATGGGGGTCTTAAGCTATGCCGGGAAGGATTATGAGCTCGCGAAGGATCCGGTAAATGCACCAAGAGCGCTTCTCGGAGTCTGGACGGATGAGGAAGAGCGCCTCCCACGCTCTTACGGAACGGTTTCCGGGTCGGGAAATGAGGAGGTTTACCATAGGGCGGTCACAGGGATGCGGGGAGAATATGGGTTTACGATCAGAATACCGTCGGATGCGCGTGATGCCATGCTGTTTATTCCCTACGACGAAAAAGAAGATTTAAGCTACGGAGCCGATGTAAATATCTATTACATCGGAGGCAGAAAGCGGGACGGCTACAGGCTGCTTGCCTCCGAAAAACGCATTTTACCCGTCGGTTACTATGAAAGCGCCGTAGCGGCGAATAATCTTACAAGAAGCTTTACTTTGAGATCCGATGTTACGGAAACCGTGAACGGAGCTCACTGGAAGCCGCTTGACTCTCCGGGGGAAGACGATTTCAGGTATGCGGTGATCGCATCCGAAAAAAAAGGAGATTCTGTAGGCACCATGCGTTATCCCGATGCGACCGGCGAGACCGGGTGGAAAAGCGTGCTTTGGAGCCGGCAAGCTTCGGAAGGCTCAGTGTGTATCGGAGTGGTTCTGTCAGAGGGTGTCAGAACCTATGAAATCTTTGTTCCTTGTGAGATTAAGACAGGCAGCAATCCGATAAAGATATTCGCAATCGATGCCGATACCGGGAATCTGCTCCTGAGCGATCCCATCACATCGGGCTTTATGGCGGGAACCACGGAATGTGTTGATGTTTCGCCTTTTGAAGAAATCACGATCGGGGGCAAAAGCTATGTTATGCTCGGAGAGCGATTGGAGCAAAAAAACGAGTATCGATATAAAACATCCGCATACGCCTACAAGATGATAAGCACACAGGGAGTGCCCATGATGTCGGCTGTTTCGTCGTACATAGTCAATCCGCCCGTGTACATCATGGATTCGATCGTGAACCCGACGGGCTCCGACAGCTACAGAGAAATGGCGGTTGTTGTCGTAATCGACGGTATGGGAATCCCGTCGGGAAATGTCATAAGCGTTTTTATTCCATACAGGACTGCTTCGGAGGTCAATGTTTTTCTCCTGACGGAGGATGACTCGGGGAAAGATCCCGTCGAGGCGGCGGCAGTCAGGGATGTTTACAGGGTTTCACGTTCTCATTGGGTGAATGAGGAACTTGCATTGACAGATGACCCGTTCAAGCCGGATCATGAACACGGAGGATGGTTCGAATTTGAAGTGCCGACCGAAATTGTGGATAACGACGGAGTGACTCATTCAATTTCAGATGAAGATCCGATCGCCGTCCATCACGAATGCGGATGTGACGGAATTCTCCAAAGAGTCGGACTTTGCGCTGTTTCGTGTCCCTTGTGCGCCGGGTCGGGTCGGATGGCAGCGAAGAGTCGGACGGGTGAAACACAGAGGTGTACCTTTTGCGATGGGAGCGGAATCTGGGTTACTGCGGTGAATTATAATTATGTACATGACATGCAGAACGCGTCGGGTATTGGGAGGGAAGTTAAAAAGCGGTGCTCCCGGTGCGGCGGAACAAGTTATGACCCGACTCTTGCGTCTCATATGCATGAAAAAAAGTGCTGCCCCGAGTGCAATCGCAACGGGAACGGTCCGGATAACGACTGCCCGACATGCGGCGGCTTAGGCGGATATTACTACAAGGAGTGGGTGAACGAATCGTACATGGACGAAAACGGTCAGCTCTGGTTTGGCTCGAGGCTGGTCACAAGATACACGACATGTGAGCTCTGTGGCGGGTCCGGCGATTATCCCTGCGGTACGTGCGACGGTTCGGGATTTGTTGACGGTGATCTCTGTGAATACTGCAGTCATGTGCATTATTACGGCTCAAAAATGTCGGTCGGGGGGATCCGCGCACGCGCCTCATACGGGACCGGTTATAATGTTGAATACCGTGATATTTGTGAATACTGTGGAGGAAGGGGCTTTACTTTGGGTACGGAAGGTGAAGAAATTCCGTGTTCATGCGTTTCGAAGAATTACCTCGTCGATCCGGACGTTGCGGGCGTGAACAGAAGCTATCACAGAGGTTCGTATTATCACGATTATGATATGTACGGCGATCCGATCGAATCAAGGGATTTCCCGTACTTTATGACGGGCGGATATCATTGCGCCAAATGCAATGCATATATCCTTACGGCAAGTACACCGTATAACACGACTCTGGTCCTGCGAAAAGACGGAACGGGGAAGAACCACATTACCGTTTTTAATGCTTCCGGTATGAGTGACTCCGTAAAGAGCACTCTTTACGATACTCAGTACAGAAAAGCAGAAGTTACAGACGGCTCCTATGGCTTTTTGATGAACCATTCCGCCTGCGGGCTTGAATCGCTTGAACCGCGGATGGCCTATGACAGCGCGAAAACCGCTGTGGCACAGAGAACGGATGTGATCCGGCTCGCAAACGGTCCGGGAATCCGCATGCGAGTTTATGTCCCGAGCGATCTGGGATCAAGGACGACGGATGTCTATGTCATGTACACGGAGTGGGAGGCATTTTCTATGCCGCCTCCCGAACCTTTGATCGATCCGCCGGATCCTTTCGTGAAGCAGGCCGATGTCGTTTATACAGACACGGACACCGACGGCTGCGATGTTTCGATCGTTGCGGGATACAATAAAGGCGTGACCTACGATCCGTCACTTTCGATCCCATCTGCAAGGAACCTGAAACTGAAAGCGGCTGGAAGAGAGTATCTTTATGACATTAAGCTTACGAATGTGACCGGGATGGTTGTAATTCCCGTGACAGTCCGCTATCCGTATGCCTTTTATGAGTCATCTGCCGCTTATCGCAGGGGTGATACGCCGAAGGTGTCGGGATATGCGGAAAGAATTGTGGAGATAAAACGTCCGTACAGCTATTGGACTGTTGAAAAATGTGCGGTCTGGTACCTGAACGAAGCGGGAGCCTTTTGCGACGCGCTTGAAATGAACGACAGCGGATATGAAAGGATAACCGCACGACCCGGACAGCAGACTGCTCCGCATTTTACGATAATCAGGAGAGGGGCGTCGGATTCGCATCTGACGGGCGTCCCGCCTGAAGGCGGCATGATCGTCACGGTAGAAGGTTTCTACGCCGACATCTTCAAAAACGGAGTTCCTCCGGAGGTTCCTGTTCTTGATGAGGGCTATGCATCACGTATCGCCGATGAGTCTGTTCCTGAGATCACTGCTCTTGATGATACTCTTGTCTTTGCGGGAATCACTCTTTTGGGAGAACAGCCCACGGAATTCCCCGGGTCGGGAAAATCGGTCGGACCGTCGGGTCTTTCGCCGGTAAGAGGGGAAGTTATCACCTTCTTCTCTGAGGAAAAGAAAATACCGCAGACCAAGAAAAACGGAACTTATCCCGTGCTTGCCGCGACGGTGAGCTATTCAAAGGCTTCGGGTTCTGTCGGACTTGTCGATGAAGCAAAGTACAGAAGCGCAGGTCTTCCGTCTCCCGTAGTGATCCAGACACCGGTATATGTTAAGGGAAGCCTCACCGATGCTCCGGACGGGTTCGCGGATCCGTCGGGAACTTCGATGAACACGGGAGCTGAGGGTAACGTCGCATCCGCAGGCAACACGGGAAATGCAGGCAATCCCACAACCGCGATCGTCGGGGGAATCGGAACCGGCAACGTGGGCAGTACTTCCGGTAACATTGCATACGTACAGCGGGAGGAAGCCGACACATCGCAGGTTTGGGCGGTGCTCGGTGAAGAACGCGCTTATATCGGCTACGACAAAAAAGCTCCCGCGCAGACCTTCTGTACCTGTGATCTTTACGCGAGACTCAGTAATACGACGGATCCGTCTCATCCGCATCTCTCTTATCCCGGGTACGGGATAAAGACCTACAACGAGGATATCTATACTCCGTCCGGCGGACTTCCCTACAACAGGATCTCTTTTGACATCAAGGTTGTGATCGACAGATCGGTGAGGGGAGGTCAGCCGTCATGGAAACCCGACTTTATCGAGAATTATGCCGATGTTGTGCTTGAAGCCGGAGAGTGGCTTTCTGTTCCCGCGGACACCGTGATACGTATCATCGTCCCGCAAAATACTTCTGAGGGCAGGCATTACGTTACATTCGCAAGTGTTGCGACCAATAAGGAGGATCCGGAAGATACTCTGTCCACCGCCATGGAAATAGCCAACACTTATTACTTAAGTCATGCCGTTTACGACAGAAAATTCTTTTATGTCGTGGGAAGACTTTGGGGTCTCACTCTCGAGTCTGTGAGCGGATCCGGAGGGTACACGTCTGTTGATGATACGAACAGCGCTCAGAATGTGTTGACGACAGGAGAAAACAACGGAGAAAACCAAAACAACGGAATCTTAAATGTACCTAGGACCGGAGTGGGAGATAAGAGTGCAGCGGGTCTGCCGCTTGCGGATCCGCCGGGGAGCTTTTTTCCGGCAACCGAAAAGGAAGGAATCAGAGCAGGAGTGACCGCTCATTTTTCGATCATAAGCGACGGTGTCCGGGCAAACCGTGAGATAATTAAAGTCTTTCAAAAAAATCAAAATACCGGTCAAAGCGGGCAATCTTCCGGAGGACCTGACACTGCAGCGACGGAAGGATTATATTTGTATCCGGAAATTTATTTCGTTCCCAGCGACAACGATACGGGAGAGCTTCTTCGTGACGAGGCCGTGGAGGCAGATCTTTGGTATGATTCCGGTCCTTACACGGGGAAGCCGGGACTTGCTCTTTTTGAACCCGAGATACGGTTTGAATCCCTTCTTTCAAGCAGAAACGAAGGCATTTCTGAAATACCTTTGGATGGAGATAACACTTCTACAGGTGTAGAAGAAGAACGGAATGAGGTCATAATCGGTTTCAGGCTCTTTATCCCTGCGGGACTGAAGGCAACAATCAAGGGTGCTCTCGCTAACACTCCCCGTTCGGTCGGTTTTACATCGAATGACAGCTTATGGCTTAAAAACGGAGTGGTCGTCATCACTTTTGATCCCAAGGTCACTTACCTGATCGCCGATTGCACCGTCACAGTCGGATATGACTGCGGCCCTGCAGATATGTGGAAAATTGAAGGCTATCGTGAGTCAAACGGCTTCCGTAAAGGAGATATACTCGCCTTCGACTGTTCATCCGATATCAGGGACACTTTCTTTGTGGACCACCTCAATTAATGGGCCCTTGGGGACGGGGGTTGTGGACCATGATTTCGATGGTCCACAACCCCCGTCCCCAAGAGACCATTCGTTTTCTTGCCAAACCACACACCAAATGATAGAATGATTACATATGGGAAACGTTGCTTTATATTCCCAAATGTAGCAGTCTGTCGGGGTGCCGGATGAAGGAAAAAATCGGTCTTTTTGCAAGAGGGATATTTTCCTACGAGAGACCCGCTCTTTCTTTGTCTGTTGAAAAGCTGAATCTGTCTGTTTCAACAGGTAGCAAGGTGAGGGGGTCTTTCATCGTATCTTCAACGGGAACACGCGCCTTTAAAGGAATAGCCTTCTGTGACGAAATCCTTCTTTCTTTTGATAAATCCGCTTTTCACGGAAAAGAGAATACACTTTCGTTTACCATCGACGCAACACATCTTGATGCGGGTGACAAAGTAAAGGGCACGATCGTGGTCGTTACCGAATACGGTGAGGCGCACGTTCCTTTTTCATGCCTTGTTAATCCCCTTTCGTGCAGTACGTCACTCGGTCCGATTTCGGATGCTTTTCAGTTCGCAAATCTTGCCCGGACCGACTGGACAGAAGCGAAGAACCTTTTCAAATCCGACAATTTTGCCGGAGTGTTCTCGGGAGCTTCCCTCAAATCGGAGCTTGCGATCAGGGCTCTTAAGGGATGCAATAACATATCGCTTGCGGTTGAGGAATTCCTGATCGCATTAAAGAAAAAACATGTGGTGAGTGTGAGCGTCGACAGTGATGAGGTGGATTTTGACACGCCTGAGGAATGTGAGGGGACAAACAGCATTACTCTCACAAAAGACTCATGGGGCTATGTCCAGCTCAGCTGCGAGGTTGAGGGTGAATTTATCAAGCCCGGCGCCAGAGTCATCTGGACGGATGATTTTGAAGGCAATACATGTAATCTCAACTATGAAATAGATCAAGAAAAACTCAGACCGGGTCGTAATTACGGCTCGATCACGCTTTCTTCACTGAGGGAGAACAAGGTCATCGACATTTCGTGTCGCAAGGAATCGGTGAAGCGCCGTGCGTTGCTTATCAGAAGCAGGATCAGGCATGATATGCTGTCGGTAACCGAAGCGTATGTCAGTTACAGATTCGGAAGGATTCCGGCAGCACGTTTTACGGCAGAGGTCGAGACTGTTCTCGATGGGCTCAGACCTTTAAGAAATGAGAATATCTATGACAGGCTTTTAAATATCTATGCGCTTGCGGTCTCGGGTAAGGCTTTCAAGGCAGATACGCTTCTGAGGGCTATAATTGATGAGGAAGAATGGAGAGGATCGGTGCCGAAGATTTACGGCAGCGTCCTTTTCCTCGAAGCGATAATCAGGAGAGAGGATCCGCACACGGTTACCGAACGCCTCAGACGTGTGTTCGATCAGTCCTGCGATCCCTTTATCATGGTACTGTGCATTCTGGCAGATGAACTCAGGACCATTCTGCCCGAGCACGCATATGAAATGCTTAAGGAAAGCTCTCAGTCCTCTGTCCTTACGATTCCCGTTCTTACGGAGGCAGCTCTGCTGGTATCGCGAAGGCCCGAAGTCGTGAGGGAGATCGGCATCTTTGATGCAAAGGTGATAGACCTTGCGCTCATGTACAAAACACTTCAGAAAAAAGGCGCTCAGATGATCTCTTATGTGGCCATGAGATGCAAGAAAGCGAACGGGGTTCTTATCGATGTGTTTGAAAGGATGTACGCGCAGTTCCCGCTTCCCGAGGTGATAGAGGCGTTGTGTCATATCGTGATGGTCTCCGATGTCAGAAATGCGAGAACCTACCGTATCCTTCTGAGAGCCTGCAAGGAGCGTGTAAGGGAATCGGGAATTTTCGAGGAATGTGTTGTGTCGCTTGCTGCAGCGGGCAAAAAGGAATCCGCGGATGTCATACTTACATCGTATTTTGAAAAAGGAATCGATCTTGATGATGATGTAAAAGCCGCTTTTTTCGCAAATGTTGCACGCAACAGGGACAGACTTCAGGGGGTATCACCCGCGTTCAACATGCTCATGAGAGAATTCACCATAGCCGGAATGAAGGAAGGTCTGACTGACCGGAATTTCGCCGACCTTTACACAGACCTCCGCGGCTTCGAAAAGCTTCCCGAGGAGGCAGTGGCGATGCTTCCGGGAATCGTGTTCAAATGGAGGGTCACAAATATAGGCATGCCCAACGCCGCATATGTAATCGTGATCCACAGGCAGATGAAGGAGGAGCAACGCTACAAGGTAATAAACGGAGAAGCGCTCATTGACATATATACCGACCAGCACATACTTTGCTTTGAAGACCCCGACGGTTCGCGATTGCTTGAATGCGGGCACGAAACCGAAAAGCTTGTGAATAACGAAGAACTTTTTGATTTCTGTATCGAAAACTGTGCCGATGATCCGAGAGTGGCCCTTTACGAATGTGTTTCAAAGAAAACGATCGAGGCAACGCGCATTTCACGAGACAACGAAGAACTGAGCGATGAATTCAGGATCATATGCACAAAGAGACTGATCGGGTATTATTATGAAAATCTCGAAGGCGAGACAATGGAGGGATACCTTGTAGGACTCGATCTTTCGCGGCTTACGCGAAAGGAACGCGGGACAATGATCGAGCTTATGATAAACAGGGAACTTTACAGTCTCGCGTTCAAAAACATAGAGCTGTACGGATGTTACGGAATTGATGTAAGAAAGCTCGGAAGACTTGCATCGAAGCTTGTCGCATCCCACAGTGAGATCGATGACCGAAATCTGCTCGTTTCAATCTGTGCCGCTGCGTTTGCAGCCGGAAAGGTTGATAAAAATGTTCTGGGGGTTCTTGCGGCACATTATAACGGTGACTGCGAAACCACTTATGCGATCTGGAAGAGCGCTGTCGACGAAGGGATCGACACGATCGATATCGAGGAAAGACTCCTGGGACAGCTTCTTTTTACGGAAAGCGACATGAATTATTCACGTACCGTTTTCAAACATTATTATTCGCATCGCGGTTCGGGCAAGCTTGTCAGGGCGTTCATTTCTTATTATGCATACGGATGCCTGATTTACGACAGACCGCCGGATGATGAGATGATGATGCTCATGAGGCGCGAATGCAATTATGAACATAACGATGTGTGCGTGCTGGCTCTCCTTAAGATTTATTCGACTTATACATCCTTCTCGGACAATGAAAAGCAATTTATCGAGAAAGAGCTTCGACTCATGGAGGGAAAGAACCGTGTATTTCCTTTCTTTTCGAAGTTTCCCGGAGACATCAGCGTGCCTCACTCGATCAGGGACAGATATTTTATCGAATACCACACCGAGCCCGAGAAAAAGGTTTTCATAGATTACCGGATCTGCAAAGGTGGGGCGAACGGTGAATTCGTACATGAACCGATGCGTGATGCGGGCTACGGTATTTTTGTCAAAGAGGTCACACTGTTTTGCGACGAATCTGTCCAATACTATATTACCGAGGGATTGGGAGATACGCGGCAGATCACGCAGTCCTGCATAGACTACATGCAGACGCCGGGCACCGAAAAAAACACATCGCGTTACGGAAGGCTGTCGCTCATCATCGAAGCTGAGAGAATGCATGACAGGGAAACGCTGATGGAGTCGCTTGAGGATTACCTTAAAAAGGACTATCTCAGCAAAAAGCTTTTTGCACCGATAAAGTAAGGAATACGGGGAATTTACAATGGACGAGGAAAGAACTCTGATTTTGGGCATGGATCTTTGCGATGGGGCGCTTCAACTTGCGTATCTTGACGACCGGGGCGAAATGATCAGCGTTTCTCCTTTTACCAATGATGTCGGGAAGTACAGAATACCCATGATAGTCTGTACCGACCGGCAGTACAAAGAATGGTATTGTGGTCAGGATGCCCGTAACATGAAGGGCAGGGAAGGGATCGTGTATTGCGACGATCTGATCGAGAGGGCAAAGGATGATGATGGTGAACCGGTTCTCGGAGGGCTGACGCCGACAGCGCTTTTTACCCAGTTCTTCCGGATCGTGCTCACGTCACTGAGGGAAAAGACCGGCGGTCGCATGATCAAGGGGCTCACGGTTTGCATAAAGAAGGAGGATGAGGCGGCACAACCTGTTATCAGGGCGGCTTTTTCGCAACTGGGAATTGACAGTGACAGACTCCTCATAATCACCCATCCCGAATCATTCGTTAATTATGTCATTTCCCAGAACAAGGATATCTGGATAAACGATGTGGGGCTGTTTTATATGTCGATGGATGCTCTTGACTACTACAGGCTCACTTTCGGAAGAAAGCAAAGTCCTGTCTGTGTGGTGACAGAAAAAACAAATCTTTCTTCGCTGGTTACGGGCAGGATGATCGCAAACGGAGACATCACAAATGCTGTGGTCGGTTTTAAGGATGCGATTTCCAAGGTACTCACAAAGCAGATGGTATCGGCGCTTTATTTTACCGGACCCGGATTCGAAAGCGCATGGGCGGACGATATTTTAAAGAGTCTTTGCAACGGCAGAAGAATTTTCAGAGGGCAGAATCTTTTTGTCAAGGGAGCGGGATTCAAATCGCGCAGACAGTTTTCTCCCGGAGAAGATGAGGAAGATTTTGTCTATATAGCGCCCGATGAGTTAAAGAGCAGCATTTCACTCCGCGCCTATAAGGACGGCGGCTATGAGGAGGTGGTGCTTGCCGACATAAGCACTCCCTATACGAAGGCGGGGAAAGACGTGGAGGTCATCATGGACGAGACGAACGAACTCGACCTGATCGTCCATAATGTGCTGAAAAAGGACTTTGTCTGCGCTATTATGACACTTGATAATCTTGAAGAAAGAAATGACAGATCCGTGAAGGTCAGGATAACCCTTCAGTTCGTCGATCGTGATACATGCATGATCACGGTGAGGGATGTAGGTTTCGGAGAGATACGTGAGACCTCCTACAGGATCTGGGAGCAGATATTAAAGATATGAGCAGAGTCATCCTGTGTTCCGGCAAAAGGGCTGTGGTTCCCTTCGTGATGAAGGCTTCAGGGCGTAAGGTTTACACCGTGGAGGAGCTTTGCTATTGCCTTCGTGATGAACTTGAAACACTTGATGAAAAAACACTCGGTAAAGAGCTTGTGGAATTTATGGACTTCCAGCTCGGACTTGAAGAAAGGGCAGCGGTACTCAAGAAGCTCGTTAATGAGCAGAGCGACCTGAAAAGCCGCCTTGTTGTCGTGCTGTGCTCGAGCGACCTCTTTACGGCACCCGAGATAAGCGAGATCTGCGATGAATTCGAGAGAAGTCTTATGATGACTCCGCTTCTGCGCGCAAAGCGGATTGCTGACAGGCATCTCTTTGAGGGACGCAATAAGGTTGCGCTGTACGAGTACAGGGACATCCTGTCGGATGAGCGGATAGGGGAGCTCACGGACACCGATCTTTCGGCGGTTCTGCACAATTGCGGTGTCATCAGAATGAGACTCGGCTACCCCGAGGAGGCGGCCTCACTGTTCTTAAGGGCATATGCTCATAACGACGAAAAAGAAACGGTACGATGCTACCTGCTTGCACTAAAGCTGCTCGGGGACGAGGAACGGTACATAAAAGAAGCGATGCGACTTTTTGACAGCGGCGATATGCTTAAAGAGCTCGAGGACGAGATCGACAACGTCCTTGAAAGGTTTGAACACAGCGGCGGTCTTGACTGCGTGGAAAGGCTTAAGGCACTCGCGGAGGACAACAGACCGGGTGAATTTGACAGGCTTACGCATGAGATAATCGGAGAACTCAAGGCTTCCTACAGGTCGGAGCTTGAAAGTGATGAGTGAGGAATGATATGGGCTTATTCAGTCGAAAGAAGAAAAAAGAGCAGATTGACGATCAGGATCCGGTACTGCGGTGGATGACCGTCGATGAGGCAATCGCTTACAGCAGCGGGGATACGGCGGTGCTCGAGAAAGCAGTAGGCAAGATTGCCTACGAATATAAAATACTCGCCCGCGAGCTTTCGGAGAAGCAGGAAGAGATCAAGCAGGATTATACGCTGGATACCGAGCTGCTCGGAGATGTAAAACGCTTCGAGATGCTTCCGGAGAAAACGAGGGCGGGCATTGTCGATTCGGCGAGGCTTATCATGAATCTCGGCGACGAAAGGACGAGATTTATTAATAAAGAAAAGAAAATCTCCACCGAACAGAAGAGAAGCATGGCAAGGTATGACGCGCTTCTGCCGGAGAAACTCGAAGAGATCCGGAAGAAGGAAGAATATCTTGTGCTTGTTGAGGAGGATATGCGCAAACTTGAGGGGGAGAAGGGAATCATCTCCTTCGAGAGGGAAAGAGCGGTTGAAAAAAGACGATTTCTCGGAAGGTTTTCGTGGTTTGTCGCGACTGCGGCTCTTATGTTGTTCATAGTGCTTCTGATACTTATGAAAAACGGCAATGAAAAGCTCATGCCCGCATTCTTTGTGACGGGCGTTGCGGTCATCGGCTTTGCTTTTTATTATTTTGTTTCCATGAAGGAATGCGCGTCGATCATCCGCAAATGCGATGTTTCGATGAAACGTGCGCAGCAGCTTCTCAATAAGGTAAAGATCAAATTCGTTAATACATCGGGAACACTTGAATACATGTACGAAAAGTACCATGTGAAAGGCTACAGCGAGTTGAAAAACACATGGGAGGAATATGTGCACGAAAAGGAATCCGAGAAGATGTATGCCAGCAATACAAGGCTTCTTGCGGGTTACGAGCAGTCGCTTCTCGATGAACTCCATCGTGCCGGATTCGTTCATCCGCAGCCGCTGGTGTCTCAGCCGGAAATACTCTTTAACAGCAGCGAGCTTCAGAGATATAAACAGTCGCTCGAGGAAAGCCGCGAAAAACTCAGAAGGATGCTTGACGACGGGATGAAACAGGCTATGGAACTCAAAAAAGAGGTTGAGGATGCCAGGGAGCGATATCCGGGATGCAGCAGGATGTTTGACGCAGTATATGAGTGAAGATTTTATTCTTTCTGTTTTTTGTTCTATTACTTGCGTTTTTTATGAGGATGTTTTATTATTCTCTAGTGACGTATTCGGGACTCACCGAATGGTCTTTTGTATTTTCAGTTGAGTGGTAAAGGAGAACCAAAATGTATTCGTTTGAAGAGATTCAAAAAGCGGATCCCGATGTGGCCGCAATGATAACCCGGGAAGCAAACCGTCAGAACGCTCATATCGAGCTTATTGCTTCCGAGAATTTTGTCAGCAAGGCAGTCATGGCAGCAATGGGCAGCCCCCTCACCAACAAATATGCCGAGGGATATCCCGGACACCGTTATTATGGCGGATGCGAGTTCGTAGATCAGGTTGAGGAACTTGCCATCGAGAGAGCAAAGAAGCTCTTTAATTGTACGTATGCAAATGTTCAGCCTCATTCGGGCAGCCAGGCAAATCAGGCTGTCATCACAGCGCTCTTACAGCCCGGCGATACATTCATGGGCATGAATCTTGCACACGGCGGACATCTTTCACACGGATCGCCCGCAAACATTTCCGGTATGTACTACAACTGCGTGCCTTACGGCGTTAACGGCGACGGCTACATCGATTATGACGAGGTTGAGAAGATAGCCGTTGAGAATAAGCCGAAGCTCATAATCTGCGGCGCAAGCGCTTATGCGAGAGCCATCGACTTCAAGCGCTTCAGGGAGATCGCCGACAAGGTAGGCGCATATCTCATGGCTGACGTTGCTCATATCGCAGGTCTGGTTGTTACGGGCTATCATGAGAGCCCCATTCCTTACGCTCACGTTACCACAGCTACATGCCACAAGACTCTTCGCGGACCCAGAGGCGGTCTTATCCTTTCAAGTGAGGAATTTGCGAAGGAACATAAATTCAACAAAGCGATCTTCCCGGGAATTCAAGGCGGACCTCTTATGCACGTTATCGCTGCCAAGGCCGTTGCTTTCGGTGAGGATCTCAAGCCCGAATATAAAGAATATGCAGGCAACATCATTAAGAATGCACAGATGCTTGCTACGGAACTCGTAAAGAACGGATTTAAGCTTGTTTCAGGCGGTACCGACAATCACCTCATGCTCCTTGACCTTCAGAACATGGGCATGACGGGAAAGCTTGCAGAGGAACTTCTCGGTAAGGTTAACATCACAGTTAACAAGAACACGGTTCCCAACGATCCCCAGTCTCCTTTCGTTACGAGCGGCTTGAGACTCGGAACGCCCGCGGTTACATCGCGCGGTATGAAAGAAGCCGACATGAAGCTTATCGCCGAGGCGATAACCATCGTGCTTAAGAATCCCGAAGGAGACCATTCTCAGGCAGCATCTATAGTTAAGATGCTCACAGATGCATATCCGCTTTATGCATGATCGATTGAAGTGATGTCACTTCTCAGGTAACAGATTATGGATGAAAACACTATAAACGGTGTCATGTTCGCCAGGATGATCCGGGGGAGCGTGGAGAATTTGCGTGCAAACAGAAACGTGGTCAACTCGCTCAATGTTTTCCCCGTTCCTGACGGAGACACAGGCGATAACATGTGTATGACGCTCGAAGCCGGAGCTTCAAGGATCCCGTCCACGGAGGATCTTGAGGGAGTCGCTTTTGAAGCGGCAAAGGGCATGATGCTCGGAGCCAGAGGCAATTCGGGGGTCATTCTTTCGAGAATATTCGCCGGTATAAGCAAAGGTCTTCACGGTCATGAAACGGCCGGGCTTCATGTTGTGGCCGACGCGCTTGCGCAGGGTGTCAGTGAAGCTTACTCGGCGGTTAACAATCCTGTTGAAGGTACGATGCTGACTGTTTACAGAGATGCTGTGGAATTTGCCAAATCAAGGATTACCGACAGCTCCACGCTTGAGGGATTTGCAGCCGACTTGATCGGTGAACTGAAAAATTCTCTCGAGAGGACTCCGTCGCTTCTCGAAGTGCTTCGTGAAGCAGGCGTTGTTGACAGCGGCGGAGCCGGACTTGTTTATATAGCGGAAGGCGCCATCGCAGGCATTAACGGCGAATTCAAGGATGAACCCGTTCCGTTTACCGAGTCTGTGAAGACTCCCGACTTTTCGCTTTTTACCGAGGACAGTGTCCTTACATATGGGTATTGTACAGAATTCCTGTTGCGCCTTACCCGTGCAAAGACAGATATCGAAGCTTTTGATCTTGAAGAGGTCAGACGGTACCTGGAGAGTATGGGCGATTCGATCGTACTCTTCCGTGACGGTACCATTGTTAAGGCACATATACATACAAAGAATCCGGGAGCGGTGCTTGAGCACTGTCAACAATACGGCGAATTTCTTACGACAAAGATTGAAAACATGACCCTTCAGCATTCGGGAAACGGCGTACGGAACAATGCTCCCGAGGATGAAACGAAGGCTTTGGGCGGTGAGGGATCAACGGGATACATGCCGAAATCTGTAAAACCGCGCAAAAAGTACGGTATTGTGACTGTTTCTTCGGGGGAGGGCATAAATAAGACGTTCCTTGATCTCGGAGCCGATGTCTGTATCGAGGGCGGGCAGTGCATGAATCCCTCGGTAGAGGATTTTATAAAGGCGTTTGATTCAATCGATTCGGAAAACATAATCGTTTTCCCAAACAACAATAATATCATTCTCACGGCGCGTCAGGCCTGCGATATGTATGATAGGGTCGCTGTGAGGATCGTTCCGACAAAGACGATCGGTGAAGGCTACAGCGCGATTTCGATGCTTGATACATCGCTTGATGATCCGGAAGAACTGGTCAGGGCTTCGATCGCGGATATTGAGAGCGTGGTTACCGGTCTGGTATCTAAAGCATCGAGAGACACGCTCATGGACGGAGTCCGTGTTGTTGAAGGATCGTATATAGGTTTTGTCGATGATGTGATATACAATTGCGTCCGTGATCCCGTGGAATGTTTGTGCGGACTTGCGGAAAAGCTTTCCGCCGGGGATTACGGAGTGATACTTGTCATCGGCGGATGCGATGTGAATGCCGCCCGGTCGGAAGAAGCCTGCGCGAGACTCACGGCCTCGTACCCGGGGAGCGAAGTCATCTTTATCGACGGTGGTCAGGCGGTTTATGATTTTATTATGGTTCTGGAATGATTTACAACCGGAAAAGGCTGTCTGAGACTGATTTCGGTTTGGCTTAATAAAGGATGCATGTGAAAAGAAATCCGGAGAACCGAAGGGTAAGATAATATGGGAAGCCTGCGTACGCTTCCTTTCAGGAGGGGTAAGGATTAATGTTAAAGGTTTTTGTGGATTCGGACATGGATTTTACGCCCGAAAAGGCGGCCGAGTACGGATTCGGACTTATCAGCATGCCGTACAGCATCAACGGCAATACGGTGTATCCGTATGAAGATTTTAAGACTTTTGATCAAAAGGAATTTTACGAAAAGCTCAGAGGAGGAGTAATCCCCACAACGAGTGCGATCGGTTCCGAAAAATACATTCAGTACTTTGAACCCGTGTTCGCTGCCGGGAATGATATTCTGTATATACATTTTTCGGCAGCCATGTCGGCGACATTCGGAGCACTTGACGATGCGGTCAGAAGACTTAAAATAAAGTTCCCCGATCGCAAATTCTACGAGGTTGACACGCTTGCCATTACAACGCTCAGTTACAATATTGCGTGTGAAGCGGGAGAGCTTTACAAAAACGGTGCCACCGCTGAGAAAATAGTTGATTTTGTTGAAAAAGAAAGACAACATTTCGCGATGTACTTCTTCGCGGACGATCTTACATTCTTTAAGCACAGCGGACGGGTTTCGGGTTTGGCCGCAACCATGGGAACGCTCATTGGAATCAGACCGATAA
>JAEEGL010419908.1_pt1 | contig 32451 bp, 31 predicted proteins | sample 9134231 | NCBI WGS metagenome assembly JAEEGL01 (sample SAMN16246548, study PRJNA631951) | gut metagenome | biome: gut microbiome; feature: rumen; material: fiber-attached | host: Bos | place: Iran: Karaj | collected 2018-10
GTAGCTCCAGTTAAAGATACTAAAGCAACTCCTGGATTTCCTGCTAGAGCTTGTGCTGCTCTTCCACCACTACCATTAATTAAGTTAATAGCACCAGCATCAACACCAGCTTCTAATAATAATTCAACATATCTAGTTAATGTTAAAGGATTATGTGGAGATGGTTTTAAGATAACTGAGTTTCCCATTAATAATGCAGGTGGAATCTTTTGACAGAACAAGTCACTTGGGAAGTTGAATGGAATTACAGCTACTACTACACCTAATGGTGCTTGAACAGTATATTGTAATGTATATTCATTTCCTGCTTCTTGTCCTGCAGGTATCATATTTCCATATTCATGTTTAGCTCTTTCACAGAAAGCTGGGATACCAATAGATACGTTAGCTATTTCGCCAATAGCTTCAGTAATTGGTTTACCAGTTTCATCGCTTAATAATTTAGCTAATTCATCTTTATGTTTTTCTACTAATGAAACGAATTTCATTAATATTTTAACTCTTTCGTGCATTGGTCTCTTAGCCCAAAACTTTTGACCTTTTTTAGCTGCTTGTACAGCTTTTGCGCAGTCCTCTTCAGTACTTTCAGGTACTGTATCTATTAATTCTCCTGTAGCAGGATTAGTTATTTTAATTACGGCATTATCAGATGCATCTAACCATTCTGTACCGATTAAATTCTTTGCCATCTTTTCACCTACTTAGCGAATCCTGTAAATGATAATGATAGACCACAGATTTGAGCACCTGAGTGATTTCTTTGACCATATTCACCGAATGTAAATGCTACGATGAATGGTACATCACCACAAGCGTTCTTAATTGCTACGAAGTCTTCATCTACACGATCACCGATATGTAACTTACGTCCACCACAGTGTACTAAGAATAGTGCTCCTGGTTCAAAGTTTTCTTTAACTTCACGGATTGCTTTAACAGCACCATTAATTAATCCATCTACGTCATTATGTAGAAGAATTAATGCAGTATGTTCTGCAACTTTAGCACCAACATTGAATGAGTAATCTTCATTACCAATCATTGGGTGACGTACAGCAGTTAAATCTCCTTTAACTGTCTTAACACCTAATGCATGTGGAATTGATGCTACTAATAGGTTTTGACCCATTAATTCATCTGGATTAGCTCCAATCCATTCAGCATATCTCTTAAGTGCTGGTACACCATCGATTTCAACGATACGACGATCATCTTCAACTTTAGTTACTACACCATATGTATTAGTTTCTTCAAATTCACCAGTGAAGACATTTTTAATTTCTTTAGTAGTATAGAATAATGCTACTGCACATCCATCTCCTATAGATTTGTTTTCACATAGAACTTTCCATTCACCTGCTACTGCATCATCAGCTGCAGATCCACCAAACATTGGAACTTCGCCAATTACATCTTGAATACCTTTTAAATAGTATTCTTCTTCAGCAGGATTTGCAAACATAGCAAATGCTACTGGAGGATGTTCTTTGTGAGCATCTTTCATTGCTTCTCTAGCAATCTTACGACCTGTTTCTCTAGGATCATTACCTCTTTCAGATGCTGCAACACCAACGTTTAATTCGTTGTCTTCAAGAACCATTAAACCTACGAATCCATCTTCACCACTAATGATCCCTTCTGGAGTCATAATCGCTCCTGAAGAAGTACATCCGATTACTTTCAATTCTGGGTTTACTGATTTAACACCATCTAGTAATTCTACTTGGTTGTATTTAATTGATGAGAATAAGAATCCAAGCTTAGGACGTTTAATTCCTTTTAATGCTTTAGAAGCTGCTTCTACACCAGCGTCACGGCTGTCTTTTAAGATACTTGAACTTACTACCGCTTTCATAATATTCCTCCTTTTTATTCTTGCGATTGTTAGGGTTCTTCTCATATTTTCCCTAGTTTAATTTTAATATTTTTTGGACTTTAAATCAATATTTTAATAAAAAAAAGATAGGATTTACATCCTATCTTACAGTACACTTATAGTCGTCGTCTTCTAAGTTTTCAACAACTTCGTCTACATCTTTATCTTTATATTGTTTTTGAGCTCCGTCAGCAGTTAATTCAAGTTCTAACTTAAATTCTTTCTTACTTGAAGTAGCTTTACAGCTCTTGTATAGATCTTCATCATCATACATGTCACAGATTTCATCTGCATATTCTTCATACATTTCTTGTTCGTCTTCGTCATCTAGTTCTTTATAGTTAACTGTCATAACCATAGAACCTTTAGTAAATTCTTCTTTTTTCTTATTGTATTCTAATTTAACTGTAGCCTTTTGGCCATCTTCTTCCTTTGTACAAGTAATACGTTGTGTGTTTCCGCAAGCAGTTAATAAGAATGGCATTGCGCAAACCATTAATCCTAAATAAATTTTTTTCATATTTTCTTTCTCTCCTCTTTTTAAAAAAATTATTTTACTTCACATTTGGCGTCCATTTCTTCTTCAATTGCTTTAACAAGTTCATCTGCTGAGAACTCTTCTTTTTCAAGATAAAGTTCTGATTTTAATTTAGCAATGTCGTATGTTAAGTCAACTCCAAAGTTACTTCCGTCATTGATTGATTTACAACTAGAAAAAGTCTCGTCATTTTTGAAACTATCACATAAATCAAGTCCTTTTAAGGTATTCATTTCTTCTTCTGAATAAGAAGATACATCTAAAACATATTTCATACCACTAGAACCTATTGTTTTTGTTTTTTCATTGTACTTAACTGTTACAGTTAATTTGCCTTCGCCTGTATCGCCAGTACAAATAATAGTTTTTTCGCCAGATGATTCTTTTTTATCTTTTTCTTTATCAGATTTAGAACCACATGCTGTTAGCATAAAAGGTGCTGCACCAATAAGTAAACCAATTAGTATTTTTTTCATCTCCGTTATCCTCTTCTCCTTCTAATAATACTATACCATTTTATACTCATTTATTTCAACCAAATTTAATATTCTTTAAGAAAAAAATTGACAAATAAAAAAGAAAAACGTTAATCGTTTTCCTCTTTTAATTTTTTTGCATTTCTACTTTTAAAAACTAAACCTTCATATAGCAAGAATGAATTTGACATACTATTTTGATAGTTTCATAAATATGATGACACCAATCATCCAATATTCAAATACATTATTACATTCACGTCTAACTATACTATTGTATAAGAGTTCTCCAATTCTTCGCTAAATTTTATTTATACGTCGACACGCGATATAGTATATTGCCCCTAATCCATTTGAGAGCTATTCAAATGTATAGGGCTCAACGCTTGGATTGCTTAATCACTTGCAAGAAAAGTTTAAGACTCTTCAATTTTTAAACGCGGCCAGATTGCTACTAAATTGTTACACTTTTCATTTACTCCCAATCACATAATTGCACATATGCATAACCACCGCAACAATTAAGTGAAATTCCTAAATGCTAGTTTTTAACTCTCTTTCACAAAATGAACTAACATGCATAACATACTCGAGATTTATATACGAGATATAAATCAAGCCAGTATGAAAGCCATCCGTCATTTTCATTGATTTGTTATCACCCATATTGGGAAATTAGAAAATGCTAACTAATAATAAAAAACCAATGGTAATTCAGTACTCTAAAAGATAATGGTCGAATGGTGACAGATTAGTAAACCATTTCAACGATTAACAAAAAGCAACCAGAATAAAAAAATAATTTTTTACTCTCTTCAGTCACGATTTGCGGTCGTGCTGGAATCAGTCTGTGGGTCCGGGTACGTCAGTACCAGTATACAAATACACCGCTAAATGTACATGTAAACAGACTGAGTACTAGCTAACAGCAAGATTACTATCAACTAGCCAAGTTAAGATAAGTTTTGCGGGCTTATAATAACTGTTATATCACATCAAGTCATGCTATTTTACAAACGGAATACAATTTCTTGATATTCTCACTTTATTTCAAGTTTATGTTCTATATACATGAAGTCAGCGATACCTTTTCGGTCACTTCCTGTATACCTCCTTACTATTATAAGTATAATATTTTACAGTACTTTAGTCAATAGTATTTTTTAATTGAATTATTATACTCTCTGTGATATTATAGCAATTAAATTGGGAGTTTGATGGTTATGAGATATCGTTGGGGGAAACACGACTTAGCAGTTGCTCGTAATAGAGTGCTACGTTTATTAGAACATGAAGAAGATCCTGAAAAAAGAGATCTTTATAGTAGGACGATTGATGCCATCAATCAAAACATATTTCTTAATTATTATAATTATGATTATAAACCAAAGCCTTTTACCAACAAAGTTGTAGATGCTGCTAATTATCAAATTGGTTATAGTAGATTTGTTAATCTTATTTGTGATATACAATCACAACCAGCTAAAGTATATGATGAATTAGTAGAAGTTGCTAATAGAGAAAAGTTTATAGCTTCATTTAATCCTGAGGTTTATGATTTTAAAAGATATACTCATGATCAAGCAGTTGAATTAACTAAAGAGTTCTATTCTGGTTTTGATAAAGAATATGCAGAAAAATTTATGAAAATTTATGCTGATAGATATAAATCAATAGCATTTACTACCGAAAAATTAAGAGGTGTTCTTGATACATTTGATATGAGTGGTTATTGTATTGGTGTTAGTGGGCTGGAAAAAAACTTTATGGCTGTTCGAGACTTTAAAGGTATTTATAAAGTTGGATGTACAGTTCATGAATGTGGACATGCTATTAAGAATTTAATGGTACCAGAGAAATCAGTTTCATACGGAATAGATTTTACTGGTGAAGTTGAATCAATATTCCCAGAATTTGTATTCTATAGGGAAATGGGTAAAGAAATAGATCCTTTCCAAAGTGCTTATAAGATGTTTGGTTATTCAATGATTTATTATGAAACAGCTTCAAATATAATATTCCAAAAACTGATAGTAGATAAATGGTTAGAAAACGGCTGCAAAGTTGATAAAAAATTCTATGAAGATTTAAAAGAAGAATTCAGTATGAGAAGACCTGATGTTAGAGAAGCAATAATGACAGATGTTACTGATGATGGACCATATGTAGTAAGTTTTGCTGTTGTTTTAGAACTATTACATCTATATAAACAAGATAGAGATAAAGCATTATATCTTTTCAAGAAGATAATAAGTGCTCCACCAAGAGAAGATTCTATGGTTACCCTACTGAAGTACGAAAAAGAACTAAGTGGGTTTGAACATTTGGCTGCTGAATATTCAGAAATTAGTCAGGAATACAAAAAACAATTAATAAGGAAAATGTGATATGAAAAAGTTTAATTATCAAGAATTAATAAAAAAATATTTATTAAATAAAAGATTAGCTAAGAGAGAAAATGATCCAAATAAAAAAAGTGAGTATGAAAACAGTGCTAATTGGTCAAGATATATACTTGATTTAACTGTTCCTCATTTTAGAATGCCATTAGAGCATACTGAAGTATTAGAGGCTGACAGATGTTTCTTACGTTGTTTTGGTGAATATGCACCTATGGTAAAAGAGTTTGCAAAAAATATAGATATTCCAGATACATTAGAAGTTGAACTATCAAGTGAAAATAGCGTAGGAAAGTTAATGATGAATGTTAGACAATTCTACTCTGATATTAATAAAGAATATTATCAAAATGTATATTCAGTTATGGCTGATGGTAATTCTTATATGAGAATTAAAAAAAGCAGACATGAAAGTTGTGTGAACGAAGTAATACCTTTAGAGAATCAAAAATCATTCTTTATGGATGTTACATTAGATGGTTCTACAAATGATTTCTTAACATTTGTTCATATGTTTAGTCATGCTAATTCTATTTTAATTAATAATGATCATGATATTTATTCAAAAAAATGCTTATATGAAGCTGATTCTTTGTTCCTAGAATTAGTAGCATTAGATAAATTATCTAATGCTTATTCAAATAATACTACTGCTATAAGTATTAAGATGTTTAATGAATTTGTAAGATATGCTGAAATAGCTAGAGCAAAAATGGATTTATTAACTAGTTTTAATGAAAGTGCTTTAAAAGATAAACCAAAAGTTGTTACATATTTAGAGAGTTGTGGATTTGACAGTAAAAGGATAGACGAAATACTAAGAGTAGATATAGATACTTATTTTACACAAACTACTGGTTATATGACTGCTATAGAATTATATTTCAAATATCAAGAAGATGAAAAAGTAGCATTTGATTTATTAGATAAAATAATTAAGATGAAAGATTTAACTGCTAGAGAATATTTAGAAGAATTAAATAAAATGGGTATTGTTTTAGGGGAACATGTACTAGAATACAGAAGTACGCTTGTTGATAGGTATAATCATGGCAAAAGATTATAATATAAGAATAGAATATTTAGAGAAGTTAAGGAACATGTTAGCTTCTTTTGGTGATCCACAGTTTGATCAAGATGTAGGAAGATTAAATCTAGTTATCGATAGACTTAGAAGTAATTTTACTATTGATGCCGATGATTCTGATAGTATTCTATATCAATTAGATGGAGACTTATGTGATTGGGCACACTATAGAAGGTTTTTTCCTAAAGTAAAAGCTTTTTATAATGATGGAGTTAAAATAACTGACCAGTTTCATTGTGCTTTTAAACCATTAGATATTAGTCATGATGAATTAATAGAAGTAACTAGAACATTCTTTAAAGAACAAGGCGAATTCTTCTTAAAACATTATGATCATGTTTTAAGGGACGCAGAACATCATATTAGTTTTGTAAGTCCTGATAGCAATACAGCTGGTGAGATGTATTATTTCAGGTCAGTAAATGAAGCATTCTTATTTATTCCAGATAATAAAAGTGTAGATATGTTATATAGTTTTACACACGAAAGTGAACATGCTTTAGATGCTGATGCTAATCCTGATTTCTATGAAAACTGTGGTATAAGAGAAACATCGGCATTATTTATGGAATTGATAGCTAGTGATTATTTTAATGAAGTATTTCATCTAGATAATGAAGGATTCTATAATCATTTAGGAAATCTTACAGCAGTTAAAATAGATGCTTATGATATAATGGAAAGACAACGAATGATAAAGTTATATAAGAAGATTATGGATTATAGCGATGAAGCTATTATGAAACGACTTCTTAATAAATGGAATCAAGAATATTTAGATTTAAGAAAAGATTCTTCTTTATTATCTTTATATTTTTATCAAATTCCTTATTTAATTGTTATAGAATTATATAAGATATATAAAACAGATAAAGAAAAAGCAATATATATATTGATTGATATTATTTTAAATGGAACTGATCAAAACATATTTAGTTTATTAAATAAATATGGTATTGTTCTTAATAAGAACGCTGTTGAATATGAACAAAGTTTACTATTAAAATATGATTCAATAATAAAAGGATACTAAATAGTATCCTTTTTTAAATATTCTTGATATTCTTTTATAATATTAAACATTTCTTCAGGGGTTTTACTTTGACATATTTTGTTCTTTATTTCTTTACTTTTAGGCATTCCTTTTAAGTAATATAGAATAAATGCTCTTATTTCTAGATTAGCTACTTTCTCTGGTTTATCTTCTAGTAATAATTCATAGTGTCTTTTCATCATAGAGACACGTTCTTCGTTGGTAGGTGGTGTTGGTATTGTTCCTTTTTCTAAATATTCAATACAATCTCTTATCAGCCAAGGATTACCTAGTACTCCCCTACCTATCATTACAGCATCACAATTTGTTTCATCTAACATCTTTTTAGCTAGTTGTGGTGTTGTTACATCTCCATTACCTATAACGGGAATAGATACTGCTTCTTTAACTTGTTTTATGATATTCCAATCAGCTTTACCACTATAGCCTTGTGATCTTGTACGAGCGTGGATTGTAATAGCACTTGCTCCTGCTTTTTCACATAGTTTTGCTACTTCTACGGCATTTATACTATTTTCGTCCCAACCACTTCTTATTTTGACTGTAACAGGTGTAGAAACAGCTTCTACAACTGATTTAACTATTTCATAGATCTTTTCTGGATTTTTTAGTAAGGCACTACCCGCTTGAGCTTTAATTGCTACTTTAGGTACAGGGCAACCCATATTAATATCGATAATATCCGGATGTTGAGTTTGTTCTACTTTTTTAGCTGCAATAACAAATGAATCTATATCGCTACCAAAGATTTGTTGAGCGATTGGTCTTTCTTCATCTGTCATTTTTAATAAATCAAATGTTTTATCATTGTTATACATGATAGCTTTATCTGATACCATTTCAGCATAGATAAGACCCGCTCCCATTTCTTTTATTATCTTTCTAAAAGAAGTATTAGAAATACCTGCCATAGGAGCTAGTACAATTTGATTTTTAATTTCTACATTACCTATCTTCCACATAGAGATTTCCCCTTTTGTCGTTAGTATTATAACATTAATTTTAAAATAATAAAAAAATAAGAATCAAATGATTCTTATTTTTTAGCCTTTGCAGGTTTTGCTTCTTCTCTAATTACAAATTTGTAGAATAAAGCTGCTAGAACTCCACCTACCATTGGGCCGATTATAAATACCCATAGGTAGTTGATAGCATCACCTGTTTGTAATAAAGCAGGTCCGATACTTCTTGCAGGGTTTACGCTTGTTCCAGTGAATGGTGTTCCTAGAATATGAACTAAAGCTAATGCTAAACCAACAATAATTCCAGCATTGTTGTGATCATCTTTAGCAGTTGCACTAAGAACAACAAGTACGAATACGAATGTTAAGATAGCTTCAATAACTAGTGCTACAACAGGAGTTGTAATTACACTTCCTAATGCGCTTGCTGAATCAAAACCATTTGCCCCTAAGTTTTTTGAACTGTTAAGGACTAATGATAATGCACCAGCACCAGCGATTGCACCTAGTACTTGAGCTATGATGTATTCTACGCATTCCATAACGTCAAGTCTACCATCAATTAACATAGCAACTGATACAGCAGGATTAACGTGTGCACCAGATACTTTACCAATTGTGTAAGCGCAAGCAGTTAAGATTAAACCGAATGCTAAAGCAATTGGAATTAAAGTAAATACTAGTTCATTCACTCCTAATTGTGCAGCTCCTTTAGCAGCTAACTTAGTTACTACAACTGCAGTTCCGCAACCAAAGAATACAAGCATAAATGTTCCTACGAATTCAGAAATAAATTTCTTTGCCATATTATCCTCCTTATAAGTTTATTATACACCATTTATATCAAGAAAAAAAAGACTTTTAAGTCTTTTTTATTCATCATAATTTTCTGGAAGAATATTCTTAATTGTATAATTAACCAATTGATCTTTATGGTTCTTTAAGTTATTTTCTAATATTTCATTATATAGAACATCTAATGCTCTTCCAACATCTTCTTGTTTTACTCCTAAATCAATTAGATCTTTACCACGTATCTTTAATTCATTTTTCTTAATACATGTTCTTCTCTTTAGAAGTTCTTGAACTACTTCATATTCTCTTTCCAATTTCTTTAATTCATTAACACAAGCAGGACTTTTACCTAGGATGTTAGCTCTTTTTAATTTGAATAACATTTCTAGTTCTAATTCATCAAATTTAGCAATGAATTGTTTTAATTGGTTCTCTTTTTCTGGAATATTAATATCATGATAGTTAATAATCTTTGTTACTACTTGAATATCTCTCTTGTGGAATTTTAATCTATTCATGATTTCTCGTGCCATATCAGCACTCTTTTGACAATGGTTAGGGAAATGTCCTACTCCATTTTCATCTTCTTGATAACATAATGGTTTACCTATATCATGTAATAGCGCACATAATCTTAGTAAGTAATCATTTTCAGTATTTTTCATTACTACTAGAGAGTGTTCTAATACATCATATACATGTTCTGGATTATTTTGAGCAAATCTTTCCATTAATGTTAATTCTGGTATTATCACCAAGAATATTTCAAAATATTTTTTAAAGTAGAAAGCACTCTTATCTACTCTTAAGATTCTGATTAATTCATCTCTTATTCTTTCTGGTGGTATATCTTTTAGTTCTTCTTTTAAATCAAACATATAGTTTGCTGTTTGAAGATCAATACGCATTTTATATTCACCAGATAGACGTATTGCTTTTAAGATACGTAATGGATCAGCGATAAAGTTTTCATCATCTGGACCATTTAATCTTAATATTTCATTCTTTATATCTAAGACACCTGTACCGTAATCTATTAAGCCATCTTCATCAGAATAAGCCATAGCATTCATAGTAAAGTCTTGTTCACTTAAGTATGTTTCCAATGTATTATCTGCAGAAGTATACTCAGATATTTCCATTGGAAATTTATTATTTTCTACAACTAGTGTTTGATCATTTTCACCAACAAATCTAGTTTTATAATCTTTTAATATTTTTGGTAATTTAGATACATCAGCATTAGTACCTATTATGTACTTATCAATCTTTTCATCCATTACCATTTTTCTAATAGTAGGACCTATTAAATAGCCTTCATAGTTTTTTTCATATAGGAGAGTTAGAACTTCATTGACTGGTTTTGGTATTGTGATATTCATAATTTTCCTCCTATCTTACTATTATCTAATATATATTATACAATACTTTGTTGTCTTTTTGTATATAAAAAAAATAATATAGGCGGTTGCCTATATTATTTTACATTTTAGGTCCTAGAGAAGGTTCAGTTGTTACTTTCTCTTTTTGACGATTTGCTCGCCATTCTTCAATTTCTACACTATGTTCTACATAGTAAGAAAAACATTTTTCTGTAAGGGGATTCCCTAGTGTGTTTGTCGAAGGTCTTCTATCAACCTTTAACTCAATTCCTTTTTCTTTTAAGTATTCTTTTATTTCTCCTAGAGTTGCTTGTTCCATAATTAATCCTCCTAAAACCATTTTAACATATTATTTAGAAATTTTGTTTAAAACATAATCTATCTTTTTGTAAATCTCACTAATACTAGTTATATTCTTGGTTTCATACCATATTGGTCTTACTATCTTGAATGGTTTGAATTGTTTTTTAATAATAGCAGTGTCTTCAAGTAAGTAAGTATATGGCAGGATTGAATAGATATATTGATTATCTAATTCTAATACTCTTTTTAATTCTTCTGGTTTAGCTGTTTCAATAAATAATCTTAAACTTTCTATTTCACTGAATATTGCTGTACCTTTTTTAGTTCTTTTTGGTGAATATTTATAAAGTATTAGCATTAAGAATGAACATGTGAAACCAATTACATAAATAATTATATAAATAGTTCTAATGTTAGTAATTAGTTTAGCTAATAAAGATAGTATTACTGATAGTACTAAGATACTTATTATTAGTTCAGCATTATTTACTTTTTCAAAGTCAATACTATTAACACCTTTAATTAATACATATAAACATAGAATACTGAATAGTACACCTATTATAATAGTGAACTGTCCACCATATTCAATAAATGGTACGCAATTTATTAATAATAGTGATATAGATGTAAGAATAGTTATATATATGTTCTTACGGTTAGAACTCTTTTCATAATATTTATTCTTAATAGTTTCACTGTTAGATCTTACTTTTATTTCTTCAATAGCTGTTTTAATACCAGTATCTTGAAGATAAATAGAATCTACTCTTTCTTGAACTATTTTGTCATCTTTAATAATGTTCTTAGTAAATAGTTTTCTTAAGAATAAAGCTTCATTATAGTTCTTACCACTATAATCTTTTAACTTAAATAGTTTAATACCGTTAGTATCTTCTTTAATTTTTATATATTCTTCATTAGCTAGTTTTATTAATAGTAATGCTATGTTAGAAGTAGTTACTTCTCCATTTAAAGCCATTCCTATTTCTAAGATATCAGCATTCTTTGGTGGATGAGAAGTAATGTTTATTTTTGTTTCAGAATCTTTACCAAAGAAATACCATAAGAAATAACATATTAAAGTAGCTAGTAATGGAAAGATAAGAGCTATTCTTGTCATAGCAGTTATTATTTTTTCTTTGTTATTGTTATCTAATTTAATAGATAATTTGCTATTACTATCTATTTCATAAATAGTACCTGTTATTTTATTACCATCTACTTTATATACTATTTTATCTTCGTTTATTTCTTTACCGTTAAGTAAGAAAGTTACATTAAGATTACTATTTGGAATAGTGATTATAAAATTCATTTTATTTATTTTCTCACTATTGTTTTTAATTAAATAATATTCACGATGATCTTTACTCTTTAACTTATAAGATAAATCATATTCTAAACTAGTACGATTATTTATTTTAGTAAATTTAATATCATTATCTTCTAATTTATAACTAGTACTAGAACCAATAGTTTTAACATTGATATCTTTATCTACTATTAGAGTTTCTGTATAATCAGTTTCTTCAGTCATATCAAAATACTTAACATAAGAAACCATGTCAAAGTCTTCAACATTCATTTTTAAAATATAATTGTCGATTTCTTTTGCCATTACTATACTAGGTATTAGAATAGTAACTAAGATAAATAAAAATAGTTTAATCTTTTTCATAAACTGACCTACTCTCTATCTTTATCATTATATCATATTGTAGCTAGTTATTTAATAAAATAGTGATACTATGAGATGGATTATGTTATAATTCTTTTATGGAGGTATTTTTATGAAGAAAAAGTTATTATTATTGGTTGCAGTTATAGCATTATTATTTCCAGTTGTTGTAAATGCTTCTAAGAGCACACTTGATAGTGTTAAATCTATGGATTTAAAAGATACTTTTAAGGAAGAAGGTATCGAAATCAGTGATAGTAAATATAAAGAAACTGATGATCAAGTAGTAGTATATATGTTTAGAGGTAATGGATGCGGTTATTGTAGAGCATTCTTAAACTATATTAATTCTATATTACCTGAAAAAGGTAAAATGTTTAAATTAAGAACTTTTGAAGTATGGTATGACAAGAAGAATAATAAGTTGTTATCTGAAGTTGCAGAATTCTTAGATGAAGAAGCTGGAGGAGTGCCATATATCATTATTGGTGAAAAAGTATTCCCTGGTTATGTTAGTGATTGGGATGCTGACATTGTTGCTGCTATCGAAGAAGAATATGCTAAGAATCCAAAAGATAGATACGATGTTTTCGTAGAATTGGATAAAACTAAAGCAAGTGATACTGGAGCTATTGAAACTAAGAAAATTATTTATTGGACTGTCGGTTCAGTAATTATAGCTACTCTAATCGTTGTATTAACACAACTAATTACTACTGGAACTTTAAACAAAAGAATAGATGCTATATATGATAACTTAGGTATTGAAAGAAAGTTAACTAATAAAGAAGTTAAAGAATTAGATACTGAAGAAAAACCTAAGAAAACTAGAAAAAGAAAATAAAAAAGACTTGTTAGAAATAACAAGTTTTTTTATATAAAAAAACGTGATTACTCACGTTTTATTTATATTGTACTCCGCCCCATTCAACTGCTGTGAAGCCAGTTCTTTCGAATGTTGGAAGTTTTTGTTCTTTAATATTTACTTTATTATTAACTTTCTTAACATGGATAGCTACTCTTAATAATGAATCTGGTGCTGGAGTTATTTCAAGTTTGTTATAACTATCTCTTTCTTCAGTTAATTCAAAGTATACTAAGCTTTGACCATTCTTTTCTAAGATTGGTAACCAATACATAATGAATTCATTTCTTTCACGAGCATTTAAGCCGATAGTAGTTAATTTTTCTTCTAAGAATTCAATTGCATTATCTTTAGTTACATAGAATCCTTCACGGAAATCAACTAAGTGATTTTGATCTTCTTCCCAATATAAACCATAATAATAGTTACCTTTTGCATCGTATAAATCACCATTTGGTTTAGCTGTAACTACCCAATTATCTTTAAATTTAGGATATGTAGTAGTTAATTGATCTTCATGTTCAAAATCTACTGTTACTTTAGTTGTTTTCTTTGGATATAAGTATAATACTGGTTTAGCATAACCACCTATATAATCAAGGTCATATCTCTTAGTTTCGCCAGTTTTGATATTAACATACATTTCGAAACCAGATCCACTACCGTCTTCTGTTTCACCTGTTTCAATAATATAATATAGACCAGCTTGTTTTTCATTTTCGTTTTGTAATTGGTTAGCATCATAATAACCAGAAATCATCCAATGATAGTAATAATCATCTTTCCAATCTGATAGTTCTTTAGTATATTTTTCATCATTAGTGACATATAATTTATCACCATCTACATATAAAATATATCCTTTATCAATATCTAGTATCTTTTCATATTCTTTTGAAGTTTTTACAACATTACCATCTTTGTTATATTGTTTTACTACTTTTCCATCAACAACATATACTCTTCCGTCATGGATATCATAGTTATTACTAGCTGCTCCAGAAGTTATTTCTTTAAATTTTGGTGTATAAATTGTATCTGATGAACCACCTACACAACCTTCAGCTAGTATTACATAGTAAGTGTTACCAGAACTTTCTGTTCTGTAGTTTTCACATACTCCTTGAGCTTTTAATAATAATTCTTCTTTTTCACCGTTTAATAAGTAGCTATAGTAATCGGTAAATGATTGATCATCACTACCTGCTTTAGTAGCATTTATTAAACCGTTATCTAATTGATATAATTCATCATATTTATTTTTATATAATGTTTCTTTAGTATCTAATTTGTAGTAACCTATTTCAGTTGTTTTTTTCTCATAGTTCTTTTTAACTACATTACGATAAATAATACTGTATGGTTTCTTATTAGAAATACCAAGATCATATTCATCATATTTAGCTTTTAAACCCGTATCTGTAGTTTTTTCTTTATTAGTGTCGAAGATTTTTACTTCTTCACCATCAATAAATAGAACGTAATCACTACCATCGACATCTACTACTTTAGTATTTGTGCTCTTTGTTTTAACTCTATAAGCCACTTTATTACAAGCAGTATCTTTTTGAGCACATAGTCCCCAATCACTCTTATAGATTACTAGTTCTCCTTTGTACTCTTCTGCTGGTTTTTCAGGTTCTTCTTCTTCCTCTTCTTCTTTCTCTTCTTCGTCTTCTTTTTCTTCTTCCTTATCTTTCTTATCCTTTTTTCTCTTTTCTCTAGTTTCTGTTTCTTCTTTATCCTTATCGTTTAAGTATTTTCCGATAAAGATTCCACCAACTAGGGCTGCTATTATTAATAGGATAACAGCGATAAGTAAAATTGGTTTTTTCTTTTTCTTTGGTTTTTCAACCACTTCTTCTTTGACTGGTTCTTCAGGAACTTCTTCGACAGGAGTTTCTTTAATAACCTCTTCAACTTTTTCTTCTTTTTTAGTTTTTTTAGCCATTTTCATTCTCCTTTTCTTATACTTAAATTATAGCACAAAAAAACTTTTTTAATTCATAAAAAAAAGTATTGCATATGCAATACATTTTTTATTGTTGTTCTAACTTCATGTCGCCGTCTTTAATAATCTTTTTCTTTCTTAAGATAGTACTTACTATCCAAGCTATTAAAGCTGGTAATATGAAATGTAATAAAAGAATTTCTAGGAATAATACTAAGTGATTTCTAGTAGGAGCCATTGTTTCCCAAGTCATTAATTGACCTACTAAACCAGATGTACCCATACCAGCACCAGAAGCATTATTAGTCATCTTAAATACCATTGTTGATAATGGACCTAATATGGCACTAGCAATAATGGCTGGTAACCAAATAACTGGTTTTTTCATGATATTTGGAACTTGTAACATACTTGTACCAACACCTTGTGATACTAAACCACCCATTTTGTTTTCTTTGTAACTTGCTACAGCAAAACCGATCATGTTTGCACTACATCCAACTGTTGCTGCACCTGCTGCTAATCCACTTAAGTTAAGTATGATAGCTAATGCTGCAGAACTAATTGGTAATGTTAAGATCATACCCATTAATACAGATACGATGATACCCATTATGAATGGTTGTTTATCAACTGCCCAGTTGATTACTTTTCCTAATGCTAACATTAATTCAGATATTTTAGGACCAACGATAAGTCCAACTGCTCCACCAATTAAGATTGTAACTAATGGAACAACAATAATATCTACTTTTGTTTTACCAGATACTAGACGACCAAATTCGATACCAATTAATGCTGCAATAAATGCACTTAATGGTTCTCCAGGTCCTGCTAGTACTACAGTACCATTAACAAATACTGTTCCTGCCAAGATTTTAGCAGCGAATGCACCTATTAAACCAGCTGTTGCTGCTGAAGCTGTTACGAATGGTGTACTCTTGAATTTTGTAGCTACACCAATACCAATACCAGCACCTGTTAGTGCAGATGCTAATTTACCAAAGATGATAAATAAATTGCCTACTTGGTTAGCACCAATAAGTTTACCAATTTGTTCAATAATTAAACCAATAATTAATGTACAAAATAAACCCCAAGCCATACCAGTTAAACCATCAATAAATACATGATTGAAAACTGCTTTGACTCTGTCTTTAAATTTGACTTTCTTCTTTTCCTCTTTTTCCTTTTCCATTTCTAAGATCCCTTTCTAATGTTTTTAACATTATGTTAATAACTGATAACATTATAGTATTTTTTCTTTATGTTGTCAATTCTTATAGTAATTTTATCAAAAAGTTATTATAATAACAACTATTAGGGAGAGATGGTAGAAAATGGTTAAAAATTTTAGGTTAGGTATAGGTTTCTTTCAAGCAAATGCTAATTATGCTCCAGTGCCTAGAGTTTCAAGACTTGGTAAACCACTGAAGATTCAAAGAATTAAGACTAAAAATATTAGATATATAAAAAAGAAACCACTTTATAGAATGGTTAGAGGCGGATTAGGTAGATAAAACATTAAATGGGTATTTAATGTTTTATTTTGGGCACAAAAAAACATTAGATGTTTTTTCTAATGTTTCTTATTTAAGTCCGTGTTTTGCAGCGTATTCTTCAGCAACTTCGTCTAATTGTTCTAATGATGGAATCCATTCAGTTAATTGGAACATTAATTCAGTATCTGTAATTGCTGTTTTTCCATCAACTTGACCATATAGACCAACTGCTTTTAAATATAGATCGATGAAGTCTGGATCTACACATACTGTATCTCCATACCATTCATGATATATTGTTTCAATTAAACGTCTTACGGTATTCTTTTCTTTATAAATATTATTCTTTTGAATATATTTTGCTAACCAACCTTTTTTAAGTTTAGTTAAAATACTATCCATAACTTCTATATCAGCTGGATAAATAACTAAATCACCAGGATGGATAACTCTTGGATAACCATTTAAATAAGCTAATACTGGCCAATATTTAGTACTTTGTTCAGCACCAAGATGAACAGTTATTTTTTCACTTATTCTTGATAAGTTATCTCCTTCTTTTACTACATAGTAACCATATTCAAATGTTGCATTTGTTTCAGTATCTTGTACTATTTGAGTATCTAAGAATGTACCTTCTTTATAATTTGCTTTAGTATCTGCTAAGGCAGTACTTGTTGCACCAAATAAAGTTGTTGCACCAACTACGAAAGCAGCAGCAGTACTAACTACTTTTTGTTTAATGTTTTTCATAATCAAAACCCCTTTAACCTCTTTTTCATTGGTGACAACATCATATCACATCCATATATATAGTCAAAATTTTCCCCTATATTTTTTCTCAAACTTTTTTACAAAAAAATAAAAACAGGTTTAACCCTGTTATTATTTTGTATTTACTGAATATAAATAATAGCCTTTATCGTTCTTTTTAAATAAGAATTCTTTAGTTACTTTTAGAGTAGTATCGGTTTTATCTATTGGAACATATGTTATTACATCTGTCATTAAAATATCATCATCTTTATATTCTGCAGTTAAGTTTTGTTTTGCTTCTTCATATGTATCAACTGCTCCACCATAATAGAACAAATACATATTCTTATATGTGTAGCAATCTGTTGGTATAAAGTTAGACATGCCATATAAAGCACTTATTTCTTTAAATATAGATGTTTCTATACCTGTACAGAAACCTGCTCCGGCTTCACAGTTTGAATACTCTGATCCACTAACTGTTACGGTTTTATGATTTAAAACAGCATAAAGGTAAACTATACGTGTTTTAGTTTGAGAATCCATATCATTTATAACACCATCATGAGTTAATAAAGGTGTGAAAAAGTCTGCTGTTAAATCTCTATCTAATTGAGCAATATCTGCTAGTTCGTCCATTAATTCAAATTCTATTTGTTTTTTAGGCTCTTCTTGTTCAACCTTCTCTGGTTTTTGTTTTGGTTGCATACGACCTACTGATAAACCTGCTATGAATGATACTACTACAAGAACTACCATGATAATTATTGTAAAATAATTTGTCTTTTTTTCTTCCATTTTTATCCTCTCCTACTATTATAAGTATATCATATTTAGAAATAAAAAAAGATATTAGAAAACTAATATCTTAATCAAAATCATCTAAAATATTTTTAGCATAATCCCATTCATTAGATAAGTTACCGTTTGGATACATCTTTAATGTAGGGATTACTCTATCTAGGTCATACATGTCTTCTACTTGTTCATATTTTAGAATGATATGTTCACCAAATACTGTTAGATCTCCATAGTTAATTAAACCAAACACTTTACTATTATGGCTCTTTTTAGTATGTCTATTAGCTAAAGAATCGAATAATTCTTTTATTTCTTCTTTTTCCATAGCATATTTATGAGTATATTCTAGTACATCATCAGTAGTACCAAACATATCCGTCTTCATTAATGGAGTAAACTTAATGGCATCATAGCATCCTTTAAAGTATTTAATATATTCTTCCATTTCTTCTACTGTACTTAAATTGTTTCTAGCTACATTAGTATTGAAACGTAATGTTTTCCCTGCTGCATGAATTACATCATAGATATGTTTTAATTCATCTTTCGTTAACGTATTAGCTCCCATTAAATAATTGTTATGTTCAAGATTATGATTCATTACGGAAATATTAATACTATCAATTGAAGAAGCTGCTACTTTTTCTAAGAATGCTTCATGTTTTAACATATAACCATTAGTTGTTAATATAGTAAATACATGTTTATCTTTAGTTACTTCATCTAAGTATTCTAATTTATCAAAGAAGTGAATATCTATTGTAGATTCACCACCTAGAATAATGATACTATCGATATCTTCACCAAATATTTCAAAAGTTCTTTTTAAAGACTTTTTCCAATTTTCATAATCGTTTTCAGAATAAGTTTTAGTTCTAGCAATACAGAATTTGCATTTATAATTACATTCATTATTAAATACTAAGTCTAAAAATATTTTATTACTAACTAAATATTTACCTTTCTCATGGAAATTAAAGTCTTTATTAACTTCAGTTATCATATGATCACCCCATATTTATCAATTATATTATAACATTGTTTCTGGTTGTTTTTGTTTTAGTAATAAAAAAATGTCGATATTCGACATTTTTTATTGTAAAACTCTTTAAGAAATTTTCCTTTGTTCACTTGTATCTACAGAAATAGTATATTCTATTCTATCAAAGAATTCTTGAAGTTTGTCCATCCTTACGCCGATTAGCATTGGAGGTTTTGATAATTGATTTTCTATTTCTTCATCACACATAATTAGATATTCTCTTATGCGGAAACCATTTTTAATTATTTTTTCGTTATTTAGTAGTTCTTTTAATCTTTCTGCTAAATAAACATATTCTATTAGATCTTGTCTATCTGGATATTTTTTAATTATTTCTTTTACACTAATTATAAGTTTAGATAAATTAGAACAAATTCTACTAATTATATCTGGTTTCTTAAAATAATTCTTTATTTTATTAAATAAATCATTTTCTGATACAAGAATTGTTTTTAGTTCGATATTAGTTAAACCATCTATAGACATTAAATCTATTTGTTGATTAATAATTTCTATTTCTCTTTGTGCTTCTTCTAAAGCTTCTGGTGGTAAAGATGGTCCTTTTATTTTTAATAAGCCTTTAAGCCAGAATAACTTCCTTGTAGCTTCTCTTTTGTTCTTTTCAGATACTTTTTCATCATTTTCTATATTAACTAATTCTTCTGTGTCTTTTTGAGATTTTACTATAAATTTTATACGATCTTTTATTCTGTTAATACAATTTCTAATATCAGTCGTTGTTCTTTCAGGTATATTCTCTATTGAAAAAGAATTATCTTTTGTTTTAGATTTTATTTTTTCAGTACATAATCTAATTAATTCATCAATATCTTCTCTTTTGATTGCTTCTCTTTCTTCATCTGTATACCCTTTTAATGTTTCAATAAAATTTGTAATTAGAGTAGCTGTTTCTTCATCTTGTTGTTCTAAAAATTGATTTTTTAATTGTTCAAACAGTTCAATCATTTCTTCGTAAGTATTAAAATTGCTTTTTGTAGGAATATTATCATTTTTAATGATTGGTCTTTGTGTTTTAACGTGCTCTATGATTCTGTTTTTGTTTTCTTCTACAGGATTATCTAGATATTCACGGCTTAGAGCATGAAATTGTTTTAATATTGGTAGAACTTCTAGATATTTAATTGTATTAAAATGTACTCCGTTTTCATAATTATTAAAAATATAGTCATTATATGTTTGTAAGAATTCTTGACCTAAAAAATATAATTCTTGATCATAATCACCAAAAGCTTCTACTGCTTCTTCTATATCTCCCCTAAGAAACATGTAATCATTATATGATTTATCTAATAATTTTCTGGCTCTGGCATTTGCCATTTCTGATTGTAATTCTAATAATGCATCTTCATCTAGATACTCTATCATATAAGTGCCTTCTTTGGCTTTATCTCCCATGTAGTAAGCATTAAATAAATCAGCGAAGAACTCCCATACTTCTTCTTCATATTCTTTACTGGAATAACCAGACAATGTAGTTCCACAAGTAGTGGTCCTTTTTAAAGCTTTGCTATATTTTTTGGATAATTCTACCCATCTAGGGTTTGGATTACTTCTATCCCATGCTTCATCTGTTATTCCAAGTGCATAATCAAAAAGATGTCCAAATTCATGAACAATTGGGATGTGGCTCGTACTAATGAAATTAATATTTTTATCTCCTCTTCCACCACGTTGGACATAACCATCAACCCATTTTTCGCTTGCATAATTAATATCATACTCACGGCTGGTTTTAAATACAATATAGGGACGGCGTTCCATTTGAATTGTTTTTAGAATGTCTTCGTCCACTCTTGATAAATGTATTAAGTTGCGCATTACTCTCTTTTCAATTTTTTTACTTTCCCTATGTGATTGATATTCTTTCTTTTCTTCCTCGGTTAGATCAGAGTTTTTTAATACCTCATCAGTAAAAATTCTTATTTTTTTAGGTAAAACTATATAAACATCAAATATTACTCCGTTTACTTCTGCTTCACCAGAGATTATTTGAAAATCCCATTTTATTTTATCTTTATTCTTTTGAAATTCTGATTGGCGTTCATCGTATATTGCTAGTTTGACTAACAGTTCTTCTGTTGGTTCTACTATTTTAAGATTTCTAATTACTGGTTTAGGATGATCGGCTGCTTTTTCTCTAGCAAATCTGTATACTACATTCTTTGGTTCTTGTTCTGGTTTTGAATTATCGAAAGTTTCCTTGAAATAGTCATCTTTATTCATCAGTTACAGCCTCCTATCTTACAATATTAATTATAGCACAATTAAAGGACATAAAAAAACAGTCTTTTTTGACTGTTATGATGCTAATTTTTTTGATGTACCATTATTTTTGTTTTTATAAGTTTCATATTCTTGTAGCCATTCTTCTGGAAATGGAACACCTATCTTTTCTTCTAGTTGTTTCCTATTTTTCTTTCTACCACTCTGAATATCTCGTATTAAGGAAAGAATTGCCCCTTCTATTCTGGCTTTTGTACCAGCAAATCTAATTGTTTGTCTGTCTTCGACAATATCTATTTGAACCATTTCATCATCTAGTATAACCGGTGATAAATAACTAAATAGATCTATGTTTTCTTTCATAGTTATGTGAGCTATATTTAACTGTTCATCACATTTAGCATTGCACGAGTGAGTCTTTAATCCTCGCATCCACATTGCACGTAGACATTTTGTTAAGCTGATTGAGCCTTCACCAAACTCCATTATTGCAAGATTAGTATCTGCAATAGGAATAGAATCTAAATCAATTGGGCCCTTATTACTATACTTAGATTCTTTTAGATTTTTTTCTTCTACCATAATACTCCTTTTAAAAACCCTTCTTGCATTTTAGCACATCAATTTTTCATAATCAAGAGATTTTTTTAATGGTCAATATTTGACTATATATGTTATTTAGTTTATATTATTACCTAATTTGAAGGGGTTTTTATGAAAGAATTACGAGATCAAATATTAAATGCGTATTACCAAAAGTATTATGCAAATTTTATTGTTTTATTTAATCAATATGTGGATAAAGGTTATGGAATAGATGTTGAATTAATAAGCAAGTATATTAAAGTATTAATTAGAACTAATAAGTTTGATAAAGCTTATAAAATGCTTAGATGGTTAGAAAGATATAGTGATAGATATCCTTCAATAGATGAAGATTTATTTATACTTTACTATTTCTGTTTTAAACCTAGAGATGCTGAAAGAATTTATAAAAAAGGAAATGTATCTACAAAACATAAAAGTATAATTATTCGAAATTTATTATTACAAGGTAAGATAGAAGAAGCTAAGGAATTAGTTCCACAATTCATTAGAGAAGAACCAAGTAAAGAAATGTTCTATGTTAATAGAACTATATATAATCATGAACATTATGGTGCATTTATAGAAACAGATTATGAATCTTTTATAAGAAATGGTAACGAATTAGCAGCCGGACATATAATTTACCTAAAACATGAACCTGATTCTTTAGCAGATGTTAAAGAAGACGAAAAATGTGCTAATAGACCTTATATGATTTGGAAAATAGAAGGAAAGAAATTATTTTTATTCCCAGTAACTACAGTTGTAAAACCCAATTCTTATGTTTTATTAAAAAAGAATTATCCAAATAGTATTGGTGATAGAACTATAAAAGATCGTTTATGTACTACTTCTTTGAATAATGTTTTATCTGTAAGTGATAAACTTCGTGAATTTGATTATAACACTGTTATTAGTAATATTTATAAATCAACATACTTTTCTAGATCTAGTGAAAATAAAAAAAGTAATGATACTTTTATGAGAGAATATCATAGAGAAGTAGAAAAATATGAAGTTATTAAAATTGTTGATTTAAGTTCTAGAAATAAAAGATATTATCTAGTATTAGATGTTAATGATAAATATTATGAAGTAATTGAACTAAATGATGAATGTAATGTTATTTCTAGCAAAGTTGGTTTATTTAAAAAAGATTGTTTATTCTATACTTCTTTTGCTTTATCAGCAGAACAATTAGAAAATGTTAAGAGTCAACTTGCTGGTATGGAACTAGCAAAGACTTTTGTTGGAGCTAATATTGAAACAAACGCAGGTAAACATGTTGTCCTATTTGAAAAAGGGGACATTTGTGTTTGTGTATCTATTCCTTTCTCTGCTTCTTACATTAACATGATGACTATAAAGAGAAACGAAATAAGAAGTACACATGGTTTTAGAAGTGATGAAGAAATAGAAGAAATAAGAAATTTAATAACTAGAAATAAAGGTATCAACTTTCAAAGATTATTAAAGAAATTATAAAAAGAAGTCAATCGACTTCTTTTTTTTATTTGCTTATAAATTCTTTTATAGACTTAATATACTTTTTAGAATCTACTAAATAACTTAAACCATGAGTAGTATTATCAAATAATACTAATTCTTTTGGTCCATTAAATTGTTTATAATTATTTATAGAATTAATAGTTGGAACAAAATCATCATCTGTTCCATGGATAAATAATATAGGTATTTTTACATTAGATAGAGATGATATTGTATCTTTTTCTTTTAGACTGAATTTAGCTATTAATTTACACCAAATATCTATCATGCCTATAAATAGTTTTCCATTTAGTTGGAAGAATTGTTTAATACAATATAATACTTCTTCATAAGCAGATACATATCCACAATCTGCTATTACATATTTAATATTCATTTTCTTAGTTACATCTTTTAAGGACATTAGTATTGAAGAAGCTCCCATAGAAATACCTGCTAAGATTATGTCTTGTTTAGGGAATGTTTTATTAACATACTTAACCCAGTTTATAACATCTTCGCTTTCTCTAATACCAAAGGTGATATATTTACCTTCACTAAGATTACTTGCTCTATTATCAACTATTAATAAGCTATATCCCATATCATAATAATTAAAACAAGATGGATATAGATCTCTTGAAGCTACGCTTCTATAACCATGTGTTTCAATTATAATACCTTTGCTATTTTTAGGTCCTATTAGAATGGCATGTAATTTTAAATTATCATTAGATGTTATATAGATGTCTTTTACTTCGTTCTTTTTATATTTATCTTCTATCCACTTATTACCTTTTTCTATTTGTTTAGCATATGGTTCTAAAGCTTTGGTAACAGCTTTAGACATAGGCAAGATATTATTGGTAGATTTCTTACTTATTAATACAAACATAAAGTATGTAAGTAATAAATATAATAAAATTAATATTATTAATACTATAGCTATTATTTTCACGGTGTCATCTCTTTTTATAAATTATAATTTCTGGATTAGTTCCATTCTCTCCATATTCACATACAAGTAAGAATGTCGGATTTGCTAATAATCCAAAACACTTTTTGATATCGCCATCATTGAATTCACATTCTACTTGAGTACCTAGATATGTTTCATTGTCATTTAAGAATTTTACTTTTGTTCCATTTGGTAATGGGTATTCCATATTAACATATGCCCCATTTAAGGCATATAGTTCTGTTATTTTTGGCATTCCATCAATATTTAAAGAATTAAATTCTTCTATTATTTGTTTTTTAAACTCAGCAAAAGATTCCTTACCACCTATTTCATAGTATTTAGCTATCCAACACTTTTTACCGAATGGGCAGCCATTGGTTGCTTGGCATCCTTCACATTTTTTGTTTTTATATAGTTCACATTCTTCACAATTTGCGCCACATATAGATTCCATAAGTCCACCTCTATATATTTAATACACCATTTCATAAAGTATTACAAGTATTGAAAAAAAATAGCTTTTATGCTATTTCTTTTTAACTATCATTACCCATTTTTCTTTTAAAGAAAGCTTTTTGAATTCATAACCATAATCTGGTAGTTCTTTCTTAAAAGATAAGAAAGCATGATCAAATTCAAAACCAGTTATCCCCTTTACTTCTTCAAAAGATAGTTTGTATTCATCTTTATTATTCTTTTTTACGTAATCCCATAATGGTTGATATTTACTCATTTCTTATTCAATCCTTCACATGTATCTAATACTATTTCTCTAAGAGTATCTTGATTATCTACATCACTTACAAAATACATTGGTTTGGCTCCATTATATGGTATAGTTTCTTCCATATTATATTTCTTATTAGTGTCAGTAATTTTAACTAATAATCTATCATCATAGATACCACCAAATAATAATCCTTCATAATATAGAAGATATTCACCCATCATTGGTTTACAAGTTATATTTTCTAATATATTTAATTGTTCTAATATAAAATCTCTATATTCTTTTGTAGTGGCCATACTCTACTCCGCTACTTTTGGCATTTCAAACTTTGCAATTATATCTTCTTTACCCAAATTATCTAAATTATCTATATGACCAATTCTAGTATATTCATAATCTGTATTAAATGATTTATAGAATATAACTATGCAACTGTTATCAAATAACATGATGTCTCCCTTTTCAATATGTTTTGGTTTTGTTGCGTTAACTGGGAAACTTGTTGCTAGATAGATATATTTTTCGTTGCCATTTAATTCTTCCATTGTTACTTCAAATGGTAATAATTCTATTAACCTTCTAGATGTTTCATTGTCTTCTAAAGTGGCTTTGTATGTTTTACCATTGATGGTAATATCTATGTTTGGTACAAATTCAACCTTTTTATTTGGTTTAGTCATATTTAGAATTACTGTATTGTTTTCTTTATCAAAATAGTATTCATATTCATATGAGTTATCTTTTTCATCTGTTATAGTAAATTTATATTTACCTCCTTGATGACCAATTAGTTTTATATTGTAACCTTCTTCTGTTTTTATTAATTCTACTTTACCGTCTGTATCACCAGAGAAGTAAGTAACATTAACCTCTCCAACGATAGTAATATCACTTAATGTTCTAACTGTTTCAAATTTAGTTTTTAAAATATCCGTTCCTAGTAATACCATAACTACTGCTCCTATTAAACATAATGATAATGTAATTATTTTATATTTTAATTTATCAAATAAACCAAATGTAACTACTAGTATTATGCCAAAGCATGCTATACCAGATAGTAAATGATGTGGGAAGGATTCAATTGCACTATTTATGTATCCTATTCCCATAAGTATTAATGCTAAGAACATCGGTAGTAGAATGATTACACTTAATAAGTTTTTCTTTTTTATATAGTAACCAATGAAACCCATTGGTAAACAAGCAAGTGTCCATAAGAACCAATAATAGTAATAACCAAATAGTTTCCAACCCATTTCGCTAAATGGTACTTGGATTAAATATACTAGTGGTTGACTTATCAAAAAGAAGACAAAGCATTTTAATGCTGAATCTAAAGGTGACTTACTGTTAGCAATTATGATAATACCAAAGAAGATCCACCATTCAAATGAAATAGCTATATCTCTAAAAGACGTATCTTTTGTAAATGGTAATAAGGCCATTAATGCTGTATAAGCACCAGCTATTATTGCAAATATAATTAGTTTTGGCCAAGTTAGTTTTAGACCACCAAATAGTTTCTTCATAATATCACTCATTTCATTACTTATTATAACATAAAAAAACAATGGTATAGTTACCATTGATTTTCTTCATATTCTTCTTCTAATTCTTCATCACGAATATCTTCTAGTTTGAATACTTTTTCTATTTTTTTCTCTAGTTCTTCTTTAGAGAATGGTTTTGCTATATAATCAGCAAATCCTTGACTTTCATATTTTTCTTGAGCACCTGGTTCAGCAATAGCAGTTACTGCTATAACTGGTGTTTCGAAATCTGGTATTAATTTAAGTCTTTCTAATGTTTCTTCTCCACTCATACCTGGCATCATCATATCCATTAAGATTAAATCAAAATCATTAGATTCAGATACCATGTCAATACATTCTTGACCATTATAACATTCTTCTATTATTAGATCATATTGTTCAAGGATACGACGAGCAACTTTTATATTTAACATATTGTCATCTACAATAAGAACCTTCTTATAACCATAGCCTTCTTCTTCATAACTAATTTGTTCTAATCTTAGTCTTTGAGTTTTTGATAATTCAGATTCTTCCATTTGTTTAATCTTTTGAGGAATAGTTACTTCAAATGTAGATCCTTCACCATAACGACTTTCTACTCTTATTCTTCCATTCATCATTTCGATTAAGCTTTTAGAAATAGCAAGACCTAAACCAAGTCCTTCAGTAACGGTATCTCTTTCTATTTTTAATCTATTTATTTTAGCAAATAGAGTTTCCATTTCTTCTGGTGGTATTCCACGACCAGTATCTTTAACACTAATTACTAGATTACAATAATCATTATCATTAATGTAACTAACATCAAACCAAACATCTCCACTGTCAGTGTATTTAATAGCATTAGTGATAAGACTTCTAACAATTTTAGTAATATGTGTTTTATCACCAATTAATTCATATGGTAGATTTGGATCTATGTTTGTATGGAAATCGATTGGTTTATCTTCAAATAATTCATCTTCTACTTTTGATGCTTCTTCAAATAGTGCTTTTGGATTATATGGAGCTTCTACCATTTTCATTTGACCATTTTCTATTAATACATAGTCAATAATACTATCTATTAAATTAAATAGTTCTTTAGAAGAAGAATTTAAATCCTCAGCATCTTCTCTTATTTCATCTGGTAAAGTTTCATAACCACTTATATCGTCAGATAGACCAACTATAGTATTTAATAATGTTCTTACTTCGTGGGAAACACTTGATAAGAATTCCTTTCTTTCTGTATCTTCTCTCATATTTTCACCTTTACTTTCATCTATATAAACATTCATTAACTAGTTGCATATCTTACAAGCACATTATCCCACATTTTTATATTATCCTCAATAGTTTATTATTTTTGCATAAAAAAAAGACCTCTATAGGGGGCTTCTTCATAATTATATCATTTTTTAATATGAATTATAAGAATTATATTTGAATTTTTTTTGACTTATAATGGGCTTAAGTTTTTTTTGAGGAGGATTTTTATGGCAAAGTATGTATTTGTCACAGGAGGAGTTGTTTCTGGTCTTGGTAAAGGAATTACAGCTTCATCTATAGCGCTACTTTTAAAAAGTAGAGGCTACAAGGTATTTATGCAAAAGTTTGATCCTTATATAAATGTAGACCCTGGTACAATGAATCCTATTCAACATGGTGAAGTCTTCGTAACGTATGATGGATGTGAAACAGATCTTGATTTAGGACATTATGAGAGATTTATTGATGAAGAATTGAATTATACATCCAATATAACTAGTGGAAAGGTTTATAAGTCAGTAATTGATAAGGAAAGACATGGCGATTATTTGGGAGCTACTGTACAAGTAGTACCACATATTACAAATGAGATTAAAAACAAAGTATATGAAGCAGGTAATACTAGTAAAGCAGATATAGTTATTACAGAAATTGGTGGTACTGTTGGTGATATTGAATCTCAATGTTTTTTAGAAGCGATTAGACAAATTCAATATGAAAAAGGTCAGAATGATACATTCTTTGTTCATTGTACTTTAATTCCTTATATATATGGTTCTAATGAATTAAAGACTAAACCTACACAAAATAGCGTTAGAGATTTAAGAAACTTAGGTATAAGACCTGATGCATTAGTATGTAGAGCGCCTTTTAATACTACACAAGCTATGAAAGAAAAATTATCTATGTTTTGTAATGTCCCTGTAGAGAATATTATTGATTCTGTTGATGTTACTAATATTTATGATATTCCTATTAATTATTATGATCAAAAGATAGATGAAATTATTTTAAAACAATTTGGTTTAGATGTAAGAAAAGCAGATATTGATTATTGGAAGAAATTAATTAAAACTGTAGATAATTTAAAGAATGAAATAGAAATTAGTTTAGTTGGTAAATATACTGAATTACATGATGCATATATATCAGTAGTAGAAGCTTTAAAGCATGCTGGTTATAAACATAATGTTAAAGTTAAAATTAATTGGGTAGATTCAGAGCAATTAGAAAAAGATGTAGATTTAAAAGAAGTACTTAAGAATTCTAAAGGTATTATTGTTCCGGGTGGATTTGGTAGTCGTGGTATTGAAGGTATGATAAAAGCTATTACTTATGCTAGAGAGAATAATATTCCTTATTTAGGATTATGTTTAGGTATGCAATTATCAGTTATAGAATTTGCTAGAAATGTCTGTGGTATAAAAGATGCTAATTCTACAGAGTTTGATTCTATGTGTAAGAATCCTATTATTGACTTAATGGCTGATCAAAAGAGTATTGTTAATATGGGTGGTACTTTAAGATTAGGTAATTACGAATGTACTTTAGTGAAAGATACTTTAGCATATGCTGATTATAAGAAAGATAAAATACTTGAAAGACATAGACATAGATATGAATTTAATAATAAATATATGGGTATTTTAGAACAACATGGTATGGTATTCTCTGGTAAGAATGAACAAGCTGATTTGGTAGAAATAGTTGAACTACCAAAACATAAACACTTTATTGCTTGTCAGTTCCATCCAGAATTTAAATCAAGACCTACTAAACCACATCCATTATTTGATTCATTTATTAAAGCAAGTAAAAACTAACCGTTTGGTTAGTTTTTTATTTACTTAATATTAGTTTTCGTCCTTCTTCTGCTACTTCAGTGTTTTCGAAGGCTTGTTTAGCTTCTTCCAAGTATAAAGATCTATCTTCTTCTGGCCACAAGTGAGTTAATACTAGTTTATTAGCATTTGCTTCTCGTGCTAAAGTTCCAGCATCTAGTGCTGTCATATGTGTTTTGCTATTTGAATTATGCTTTTGAATGAATGAACTTTCACAAATAATGATATTGGCATTTTTACAGAATCTAATTAACTCTTCCATATTAGTTGTACCAATATCAGAAGTATATATTACTTTGAAATCATCACTTTGCAATTTAACCATATATGATTCAATAGTGTGAGATTTATTATCATTGAAAGATACATTTAAATCATCAACAGCAAATGAAGAAGAATCAGTTATGTCATGATAGTTCGCATAACTTTCATTGTTAGATAATATTGCTTCTCTATTATGTGCAAAATCATTTTTTGGAAGATAAATATTTATCTTTTTATCTAACATTCCTAAATTATGGTAAACATAGGATGCATATTGTAATGAACCTAAATCACCTATATGATCTTTGTGATAGTGAGTAACTATTATATTTAAATCTTTTAAATCTTCTGGAAGATTCATTAATCTTGTTATACCATTACCACAATCTAATAATATTCTTTTGCCATTATATTCTACTAGGAAACCCGGGCAATTCATATTTCCTTTTGGATATGGAGAAACTGTACCTAGTGGTGTAATTACTATTTTATTCATTTAATTAACTTCTTTTCTTTAATGTCATTCTATCTTGAACGATAGGATCAACGTATGGTGAAATATCTTTACCTAAACTAAATACTTCTTTAACCATACTTGATGATACAAATTGATAATCTTTATCAGCAAATAAACATACAGTATTTACTTTGCCACCAGATATCTCTTTGTTAATTTGTTGCATTTGTACTTCATAATCGAAGTCAGTTAAACTTCTTAATCCTCTAATGATTGCTTGGCAGTCATGAAGAATTGCAACATCTACTGTTGCTCCACTAGCTGCAACTACTTTTATATTATTTGCTTTTTTATATAGTTCCTTAATAAGTTCGATTCTTTCTTCAGTTGAGAAGAAAGCGTTCTTCTTGGCTGGATTATGCATTACAGCAATTATTACTTCATCGAACAATTTACTTGCTTGTTCAACGATGTTCATGTGTCCTTTTGTCATTGGATCAAAACTTCCTGGATATAATACTTTTGTCATAGTGATTTCACTACCCTTTCAACTTGTTCTCTACCATTATCTTTTAAAACATAATCAAAGTCATTTGGATTAATTGGTGTACTTGCTTTTTCCCTTAAATCAAATGCTTCTTCAGTTATATTATCTCTTTTGATTGTTCTTTCTTTTCTTATTTCATATGGGACATCTAATAATATTTTTATATCACACATATTAAAATACTGAGTGATTGGTAATAGTTGCCAATCTAGAATAATTATTTTATCTTTATTCTCACTTATAAATTTGTCTATTATAATTTGCATATGTTTCCATGTTATTTCTGTAAGCTTAGCCATTTCTTCTTTAGAATCAAATACTATTTTATTTAATTTTTTTCTATCAACGTAATCTTCAGTTAATATTGATTCCCCAAAAGTATTAACTAATTCTTCTTTTACTTCAGGTATTGTAATTACTTGATGCCCTACCTTGTCTATATCCAAGTGAACGGCTTCTCTACTAGCTAGCTCAATTATATTATTAGCTAGTGTTGTTTTACCACAACCTGATTTACCGCAGATACCTATAATCATTCATATTCCTCCTACTGATTTGTTATTATATTACATTGTTTAATATTGTCAAAATTATATAGTGTATTGGGCACAAAAAAACTAGTCTTTCGACTAGTTATTTATAAATGGAGCGTATAAGTTTATAGCTTACGGTAAATTTTTTTTAAACATTCAATAATAAGTAACAATAATATTCTTTTAATCAAGCATTTCCATATAATTATCTTCATAAAGCTCTAAGCTCTTTAATATGTTATTTTTGTAAATTATAAATTTTAAAAAGGCCTTTATTGGGGGCTTCTTCATAATTATATCATTTTTTTTGGTTCAATATAAGAATTATATTGATGAACATATGGTTTTATAATTGAAATATGTTTTTTGGAGGTAGAGTTATGGCGAAGTATGTGTTTGTCACAGGGGGCGTTGTTTCAGGGTTAGGTAAAGGTATTACGGCATCATCCATTGCATTATTATTGAAATCTAGAGGATATAAGGTTTTCATGCAAAAGTTTGATCCTTATATTAATGTGGATCCAGGAACAATGAATCCA
>JAEEGL015865669.1_pt1 | contig 32444 bp, 27 predicted proteins | sample 9134231 | NCBI WGS metagenome assembly JAEEGL01 (sample SAMN16246548, study PRJNA631951) | gut metagenome | biome: gut microbiome; feature: rumen; material: fiber-attached | host: Bos | place: Iran: Karaj | collected 2018-10
CATATATACAAGTGAAGATACCGATTTACCGGCAAACGCAACTTGGCAACCAGCTAATAGCACTGTTACCAGCGGAGATGACTGGGTACACTCTGATACCGCCCCGACATCTTACGATCCAGACGATTATTATTGGAATGGAAATCTCAGCGATTGGTCTGATTGGGATGCATACTTTTACGATTGTACATGGGATAGTGTAACGAAAAAATTCAATTGTGATGAATCTAAGAATCCATTTGCAAATTATATTAGCAATACTGGTATACCACAGTATCACTTGGGAAATTATTACAATTTTGCAGCAACTAATGCTACTAATGATGCTTCCGTGTATAGTGAGAGCGAAACATCATCCAACCAATCGATTTGCCCAGCGAATTGGACTTTGCCAGGTAGGAATGATTTCTTTGATATGTGGGGAGAATATGGATATACCACAACCTCAAAAAGCGGTGATGACGCAATGTGGCTAAGTCCACTCCTGTTACCGATTACCGGATATTTTGACGGCGGTGTATTGACTTACCTCGGTAGTGACGGTAGCTTCTGGGCATCAGAAGTAAAGGATGCGGATAATGGCTGGGGTGTAGATTATGCCGTAGATGGTTACCTAGACACAGTTTGGGGCCACCGCTATTATGGTCATTCTGTCCGTTGCGTAGCTCGTTAGCGCATACAGTTCTATCGGTCCTATATCAAAATAGGCACATGAAGGGGGGTTCACGTGCCTGTTTTGGCTCCCCCGGCCAGACTCGAACTGGCAACCTCGAAGTTAACAGCTTCTTGCTCCACCATTGAGCTACAGGGGAATACCCTTATTATAGCATATTTTCCCAAAATGTGATAAAATTAAGTGAGTTATTAATTTTTTTCGTTATTTTTATTAATCACAGGAAGGAGAAGGATGGAAGAAAAAACAATCCAAATTGCTGGATCTATCACTGTAGATGAGCTTTCTAAAGCCCTCGGCCTTTCTGTGACCGAATTAATTGGCACTCTTTTCAAAAACGGCATCGTCGCTACTATTAATCAGCGCTTAGATTTTGAAACTGCCAGTATTATTATTGATGAATTAGGCCTTAAAAATGTTAAGTTAGAACGCAAAAATACTTCCACTAAGACTTCTGATTTCCGTAGGGAATTATCCGATAAAGCTGTATCCCGCCCTCCAGTTGTTGCAGTTATGGGCCACGTTGACCATGGTAAAACCACTCTTCTTGATACTCTATTGAATAAGAAAACCGTCGAGGATGAAGCTGGTGGTATCACTCAGCATATCTCAGCATACCAGCTAAAACATAACGATAGGCTTATTACTTTTCTTGATACACCAGGACACGAAGCTTTTGCAGCAATTCGTCAACACGGCGCCATGCTCACTGATATTGTAGTGATTGTGGTTGCAGCAGATGATGGTGTCAAACCTCAGACAGTCGAAGCGATTAATTTTGCCAAAACTGCCAATGCCAAAATTATCGTTGCTATCAACAAAATAGACCGCGACGGTGCCGATATTAATCGTACCATGGCGGATCTCTCTCAGCATGGACTGCAGCCAGAAGAATGGGGCGGCGATACTGTAATGGTACCAATTTCCGCTAAGTTCAACCAAAATCTTGATAAACTTCTTGATATGATTATTCTGACCGCCGACATTGAAGAGCTCAAAGCCGATGTTGATATTCCAGCGGAAGGTTTGGTCATTGAATCTCACATGGAAGTCGGTAAGGGTTCCGTAGTTAACTTACTTGTCACCGGTGGGGAATTAAAAACCGGCGAATTCATCGTAGCGGGTCCAACCTATGGCAAAATTAGAACTATGCTTGATTTTAAAGGTAGACCTAAGGGCAAAGCTACTCCGTCTACCCCAGTTACCATTACTGGTTTTAAAGAATTGCCTAGCTTTGGCGATCGATTTGTCGAGGTCAAAGATGAAAAAACTGCTCGCAAGATGGCTCTCTTAAACGCTCAAGCGGCCGCCTCTGAATCTGCTGATACTAATGTGACTAGTTCAGACCTTCTTCGCATGATGAACGTCGCTGACAACACTAAAACTTTCAATGTCATTATCAAAGGTGACGTACTTGGCTCAGTCACTTCTGTAGTAGATTCATTAAAACTAATTGATACTAAAGGCGAAATAACTCTTAACATTGTTTCTACTGGTGTCGGCGATATCAACGAAAATGATGTTTATATGGCTGCCGGTGATAATACTGTCATTTATGGTTTTAATGTCTCCGTTCCAATCAATATTAGCAAAATGGCAGCGCGTGACAATGTTCCGATTCGTACCTATAAAGTTATCTACGAACTACTCGATGACGCTAAACACGAAATGGAAAACTTACTCGACGCCGAAATTGTCGAAGAAGACCAAGGTGAACTCAAAGTTCTTGGTGTCTTCCGTACTGAAAAAACCAGCATTATTGCTGGTGGTGAAGTGTTGACTGGAAATATTAAACCAGGCTATTTAGTTCGCGTTATTCGCAATAAGAGATTCCTCGGCGAAGCAGAGGTTACTTCCGTTCAAAAAGAAAAAATCGACGCTAAGGAACTCATTGCCGGTGAAACTGGTGGCCTAGCACTTAAAACCAAATCCAAAATCGACCTTCAAATCAATGATCGCTTAGTCTTCTTTACTCGTGAATCAAAAAAACGCACTCTATAAATAGCGGGTTATCCCATCATTTTTCAGCAGTTATTTCAAGCAAGTTTATTTCCACTTTATCTCAATCATTACAATCAAAACCATCGAAACTAAAATAATAGCAACTGATATTAAGCCAGGGACTAATCTACCTGGGGTAGAAAAGTCTACATTGAAGGCCCAAATAGATATCAATATAGCATAAATTAAGACAGCTAAAATAAATTCTCTAAAAAATTCCTTTGCAACAGATGAAGAATGTTGCAAATCTACAGAGCTAAGCTGTTTTTTGCCTTTTTTTATTTTTCGAGCAGTTGTGCTCTCGATAGCGGCAAAAATTGCTAAAATAAATCCGAATAACACGTATAATAGCGCATAGACAAATGCTCCAAACCCACACCAACCAAGAGAGTCTCTACCACTACAGTCTGATTTATATATAATGTGGTAAACGATTGGAGCTATTAAAAATATTACAATTATCCCGAGAACTAGAAGAATAATACTTGCCTTTTTCTTATTCGCAATAATTGTTTCTGCATCTGTCTTTTTCTCAGACTTCATAAGTACATTGTATCACGAAATATGATTGTGCTATAATAGCTACAAGGAGAATTATTAATGCAATTTGACGAAAGATTTTTACAAGAGATGGGCCTTTCGGCAATGCCAGAAGACCAAAAACAGAAATTCTTAGCTTATATTCAAGAAGAGCTTGAGATTCGCATTGGCGAACGTATTTCTAAAGGACTCACCGAAACACAGCTTAATGAATTTGATATGATTACCGACCCCAGAGAAGCCGCTAAATGGCTCGAAAAAAACCGTCCAGATTATCGTGAAATTGTTAACCGCACTATCGAAGAAATGAAAACCGAGATTCGCGCTAATCGCGCCCGTCTCGTCGGAGCCTAAACAAAAATGCAAGAATTTGGAATTGGAAAAAACATCCCAATGAAGGAAGTTAAAAAAGCCGCTATTGTAGGTTTTATACCACTATTTGGACCGTTTGGTGTTCATGATACTCACGTAGGAAGAGTTAAACAAGCCCGCATTCATAAACTACTTGCTATACCAATTTTCTTTATAGAATTTTTCTTTTTTTCTATTCTTCTATGTGATGTAAAATGCAGTATTCTTGCTGAAATAATTGTAACTATCATTGCCTACTTTCCCGTTGCTCTATTTTTAATATCATATTTATGGGCTATCTACGAAAGCGTCGTTTTTTATCTATTATCTTCCAATAAAAACAAAGATTTAAAAGTTGCGAAAGAAAAAGCCATCAGTATAACTATGTTAGTTTTATTTATTATGATAGGTATAACTATTTCTATAGTTGCCATCCTTAATTCGGGATATATACCATCATAATTAGAATCTAGGTTACGTTTTTAGAAATATAGGATATAATAAACTCAAACCATTAAAAATGAGACGCCCTTAAGTTCGACGACTAGTGAAGCTAGTCGGTCATCTCGAGGTACGCCTCTAACTAATAGAATTTCACGGAATAATGGAAATATCAATACTAACCCAGATAACGCCATAACTAGATTATCTGACGCAAGCAACGACATATCTTCTGTAGTGACTGGAAAAGCCAAAAAAGCCATCAAAAAAGCCGCTGATATTGCGAATAACCATCCTCTAGGTGGCACAACTAAGCTCGTAGATACAACTGAAGTAGAGGGTAGTGGTTCAGAAAGAAGAAAAGTCTTAAACTTCTCTGGGCTGGAATCCCAATAATGGTAATCATATTATGATATTTATGGGCTTTAATAAAAAAGCAACCCAATTTTTAATTCTTGGGGTTCTCAAGGTGGCAAATACAAAAAAAGATATTCGTATTACGCCAATCGCAAAGTAGACATGGTTATCCGCCTTAAGAAAAAGAGTCTATAATCGCATTATCTCTTATACCCGTTCAAAAATGCTTTAGCATCCATTGCCTTGCGTCCCTCTGGTTGTAATCTATCAACTACAACTACAGCCCCGTCAACACAGGGAATCGAAAGAGCCGCCTCTTCACCCGACTTTAATACATGTGCCTCTAAAACAATGCAATTTACGCCGTAGAACGTATATTTTGCTTTTGGAAACCCTTGAAAAGCTACAATTTTTCGAAATATTTCCTCTGCCGTATCTGTTTCTGGAGTTAGAACCCCCATAGATTTTTCTAATTTCCCACAAAATGTCGCCTTAGTATCATCTTGTAAAATTGGTTTTGGCAAATCGTTTAGATGTAAAACTACCCATTTTGCCCCTGTTTCGGCTAATTCTTTATAAATAGTATTTTTACAAAGTGTTAATCCTTTCAGAGTTTCTTGATAATAAATCGGCCCAGCGTCCATCTTTTTTACTAGCTTCATTACGGATACCGAAAAATCGGTGTCACCAGCCAGTATGGCACTCTCAATAGGTGAAGCGCCCCTGTAAAGCGGTAAAAGAGAAGGATGAATATTCAAAATCCCTTCTGGCTCAAATAATTCTAACACATCAGATTTAATCAGCACTCCAAACGATGCCAATATTCCGTGCGCCTCTGGATTTTTACGCTTAATCTCACAAACTTTTACTAAATCTTCCTTAGTTCGTGCATGAAAGATTACTTCGCAAGATTGCTCAATCACCCCTAAAGCATAATCCGCCAGAGGTCCGTTCCCGAGAAAAATAACTTTTTCGGCCATCAAAGTTAATCCTCACCCCAGAGTTTTTTGTTCTTAGCAATCTTAGAATCATAATCGACAGGTATTAAATCACCCTTATCGTTCATCTCATAAAATGCATCTTTTACACCCTTGATATGATCTATAAATAGTATTCCATTCAGGTGGTCAATTTCATGTAGAAGCGTACGCGCCATTTCATCTGTTGCCTTAATTCGCACCTCTGTCCCATCTTCCAGCTTAGCCTTTACTCGTACTTTTGTCGCACGTGGCACCATCCCATAGATTGAAGGGACAGACAAACATCCTTCATAATCTTTTTCGATTTTACCCTCAGCTTTAATCACCTCTGGATTAATCAGCGCAGTAAAAGAAGCGTTCTTCTTATCTTCCATATCATCACGAATAATGATAATACGCTTCAAAACTCCCATCTGAGGCGCCGCCATCGCCGCTGATAACTCATAAGGGTGTTTGGACTCCCAATCCAGCGATAATTTGCGCATATCAGCAATAATCCCACGAATTTCATCGTCGATTTTTCGAACTTTTTCCGATTTCTCCCTGAGGCGTCCATCTGGCGTCGTAATGATTTTCATAAGCCCATTATATCATAGATTGTCACCTCTAGCAAAGGTTAGCTATGATAAACCAGGAAGCTTATTTTTCAATTAATGTAGTCACATCTAAGTCGAAATCCTTTAATGCCACTGATCTAATCGTAAAATCCTCATAGGTATTATAGTAATAAGTTTGAGTAGCGGCAGAGTATCCACTAGTGTAGATTGTCTTTTCAAACTCACCATCCATCATCGTCGCCCCACCATCAATCATCGCTACGCCCGCTAGAGTGTGAAATAGCCGGGATATATTTGAAGCTTCATCTAACTGTGTTGGATAATGTGTATTAAAATATGCCACTCGTATAAATCTATCGGTAGAGTAAAAACCACCAGGTAGCCCTCGCAACAAGGAACCACCCCCAAAGGCCCGCATTGTTGCTTTCGCCCATTTTACCTCTTCTGGCATTACAGGGGACAGATTCATGTAATTACGTAAGTTTTCTTTATGCCAGTCGTAGCCAGGTTGGTTCGTCAAGACGTCTACATCGTTTTCAAATACTTCCATTCCAGTTGCAGTATATTCCACTACAATCGAACGTCTGCTATCGCCAATCAACCAATGTAATTCAGATACATGGTATTGGTCATTAATTGGTTTGGCCACAATTGCCACATCTTGTAAGGCTTTCTCAATTTCATCGACAGTTTTGAAATTCAGCGCTACCCAGAGAGGAAATTCATAAGCCGCCACATTAGTTTTACCTTCCACCGCGCTAGGAGCATAAGAAGTATAACCAGGGAAGTTTAGCCCCGCCACCGCTAGACCGTGTTCATTAGCGCAGTCAAAATAAAGCGGCGTATCCTCTGCCACAATCCCCATCCCAATCACTGCTGGGGAATTAGTCATCTCACCCAGAAATGCTGATTTATATTTGTAGCCTCGTGGTGTGATTACCACATTCTGTCCAAATCCGACCGACCAATCCAAATTCCGCCCAAAATACATATTTCCATCTGTATCGCTAAACCTCACCCCTGTACACATGCCTTACCTCCCAATTAACTTATTTTTTTATTATAACTTTTTATAAAGCATTTCACAATAATCCAGGCGGGTCTAAAGATACTCGAAAGTTTTTATCCAAATCAGAGCACACTTCCAGTAGTACTTTCCTTGATTTTGCTCTCAAAATGATTTGCCAGGTATAACCCCTGCTGGTTCTCTCGTGAAAAGCTGGCTGTGGTGGTGACACCATCAATCTAGAATCTCGAGAGAGCACAGCAACTAGCTCTCGCACCTTTCGTAGTACTGTTGCCTCAGTTTTCATAGTAATAGTGAGTTTTGCAACGAACCTAAAAGGAGGGAATTTTGCTTTTTTTCTTCGATTGATCATGTAGTTATAAAATCCTAGATAATCTTCATTTGCTGCAAATTCTAGAACTGGGTGTTCTGGTCGAAACGTTTGGATAAATACCTCAGCTTCCTCCAAATGCCCTCGCCCTACCCGACCAATCACCTGTGTTAGCAGCTGAAAAGTCCTTTCTTCCGCCATATAATCAGGAAGTGACAACCCCGCATCTGCTTGCACTACTCCCACAGTAGATAATTTTGGTAAATCTAGTCCTTTTGCCAGTGTCTGCGTACCAACCAGTATGTCAACTTCACCATCTCTCACTTCAGAATAGACCGCCTCTAGGCCCTCGCCCTTTTTGTTATCGCCATCAAAACGTCGTACCTTGGCTTTGGGGAATAGCTTTTTTAACTCAGATTCCAACAGTTTTGTCCCAAAACCTTTATGAATTAGTCCAGGCGCTCCACATTTTGGACATGAAGAAGGCACTGGTTCTGAAAAACCACATGTGTGACAATGTAAAACATAATTATCCGCATGTAATGTTAGAGGTAAATAACAATTCGGACACAATAATTCTTCTCCGCAACTTTCACAGATTGTTAGTGGCGCCGACCCCCGTCGATTATGAAAAATCAATGTTTGTCGTCTTTTTGCCAGATTATTTGAAATTGCAGAAAGTAGGGAATTGGAAAAATACTTATTTTTCCCGAAATTCTCCCTCTTTTTAAAATCGATTATCTTTACTTCTGGCTGCACGGCCGCAGTTTTCGCTTTCGTTGTTAAAGTTATCACTGTCCCTTGACGTGATGCCAAATAATAATCTTCCACTATCGGTGTGGCTGATCCTAGTATCAGGGAAGCACCTGTGGTTTTTGCCATCAAACTTGCCACTCTGATTGCTGAATATTTTGGTGCATTTTCTTGATAGTAAGTCCCCTCATGCTCTTCGTCAATTATGATCAATCCCAGATTAGAAACAGGGGCAAATAAAGCTGATCTGGGCCCGAGTATGATCAATGGCTCTTCCGTTGCCAATAGCCGCTCAAAGACTAAATGTCTTTCTGCTTCAGTTTGACCAGAATGAATCAAAACTACTCTTTCCCCAAACGCCTCCTCAAAAATTTGAACTAGTTGGCTTGTTAAAGCAATCTCAGGCACTAAAACTATAGTTGATAAATGCTGTTTTAACGCATTTTCAGCCATTTTGAGGTATATATTTGTTTTACCACTACCAGTAACGCCATACAGCAGTTTCGTGGCTTCTGGAGCCTTCTGGAGGCCTTCTAAGGCATTTTTTTGGGCAGTATTAAGACGAATTAACGGTGATTCCACAACCATTTTATCCTTGTTGATTTTTCCGAACATTTGTTCGGTTTTTCGTCGCTTTTTCTCTATTCCACGGGGTAATATCAATGATAATGCCTGTCCGGACGGTACCAAATAATAATCATGCACAAAATGCACAACTTCCATCAAATGCTGTGGCAATGGCTTTGAATACAAAACTTTCAAAATTGTTTTTGTTTTAAATTCAGGTTGTGCAACTTTTTTAAGAATTACACCAGGCACTACACGTTTACCAATCGGCACTGTTACGACCTGGCCAGGAAGCAGGGAACCATCAAAACTATAAGTCAATTCCTCTGTTTTCCCCTCCGGTATCACCTCGTAAAACATATAACTATTATATCATGACGTTATTTACCTCTGTATAAGTGAGCATAGAGCGAGCCAAGTAATTATTGATATTTTTTAGGATTTTTGAGCGAGGGTGGTGGGCGTAGCGAAAAAATCCGTTTGAAAAAAATCAATAATTACATGACGCGAGCGAAAGGCGAACGAATACAGAGGTAAATAACAATTGTATCCAATTGTTGTAATTTTTACAGAATCTGTGCTATAATAATCAGAGTTAAAGCGAGGTAATATGTTAGAATTATTTGTTACATCAAGGGTGCGTCGAAAAATATTAGTAGTTTTTGCTAAATATCCAGACTTCAAAACTCACGTTAGGGGTTTGGCTAAGTTGATTAAAGAAGATCCAGGCAACATCCAAAGGGAACTAGAGCGCATGGCAGAAGGAAATTTTCTTATTGTTACTAAAAAAGGGAAGACTAAAATTTACCAAACCAACAAAAGTTTTCCAATATTGAAAGAATTGCAAAGCATCGTGATTAAAAGTCAAAAAGGCAATAAGCCATCCAAAACTATTGGATAACAGGGGCATAAATTGAGTAAAATTTTTGAACAGTTACTAAAAAACCGCCATTTTACCACGGATTTTTTACATCCAAAATATGATGGCAGTTTAGATCCATTTTTGCTCTTCAGTATGGACGAAGCCATTTTGCGTATTAAAAAAGCTATCAAAAAATCCGAAAAAATTCTCATTTATGGCGATTATGACGTTGATGGTGTCACCGCTAGTACCGTGATGGAGCAAACATTAATTCTCGCCGATGCCAATCCAGATAATATCACTATCATGCTGCCAGATCGTTTTGCTGATGGTTACGGTATGAGTCCAAAACTTATCACCAAAGCTAAAGAACAGGGGGTAACACTAGTTATAACAGTAGACTGTGGCTCTCATAATCACGCTATTATTGATGAGTTGAACACTCTCGGGATCGACACTATTGTTACTGATCACCACGAAACTGCCGAAACGATGCCTAACGCTATCGCCGTAATCAACCCTCATCGTAAAGATCATCCTACTGAAGAACTTCAAAACTTAGCAGGCGTTGGTGTGGCTTTTAAAGTTGCTCAAGCTCTCACCAAACATAATCTCATCAAAAGTGGCCAAGAAAAATGGCTGCTTGATCTCGTATTGCTTGGTACTATCTGTGACAGCATGACTTTAATAGGGGAGAATCGTATTCTTGGCTATTATGGCATCAAAGTATTATCAAAAACGCGCCGCCCAGGCTTAGCCGAATTAATGTTTAGATCAGGGGTAAAAAGCATAAATTCTGAATCCATTGGTTTTCAGATTGGCCCGCGACTCAATGCCGCCGGTCGCCTCGACACTGCATATTTAGCCCTTAATCTCCTCCGTACCAAAACGCCTATTGATGCCGCCCCTCTTGCCGAAAAGCTAGAAGTATTGAATAAAAAACGTAAAACCGAGCAAATTGCCGCTACTCGTGAAATCGCCCAACGCGGAATCAGCGACGATCCGGTCATTATTGAAACTGGCAACTGGCATGAGGGTATACTTGGTATTGTTGCCGGTCGTTTAGTTGAGCAATATATGAAACCTGCTTTTGTTCTCACCGATGTCGGTAACAACATTTTTAAAGGTTCAGGCCGTAGCTTTGGTGATTTTAATCTTGCCGATGCGCTCAATTTTGCTAAAGATAGTATTATTGGCGGCGGCGGCCATGCTGGTGCCGCCGGCGTCAGAGTTGCTGGTGAAAAACTCTATAATTTCCGCGAACAAATCAACGAATACTATCGTAGCCTCCATCTCACCAACCAGAAAGAGTATCTAAAACAACACGCCGACCTAGAGATTACAGATTTTTCTGAGCTTACTCTTGATTTATTAAATGAATTAAAACAATTAGAACCTTATGGACCAGGCAACGAAGAGCCAATTTTTCATCTTAAAAATATTCAAGTTGCTAATCTGACTCGCATGGGTGCCGAACGCAATCACTTGAGGCTTGACCTCCGCGACAAACAGGGGAAACATCTTAAAGCCATTGCCTTTTATGCTCCAGAAAAATGGCTTCAAATTGATCCCGAATTTGATCAAATTGAACTTTTAGTTAAGCTCTCTGAAAATGATTTTAATGGAGTTAAGTCTGTTGAAGCTCGTATTATCGATCTTCGCAGAATAGATTGCTAACATTATCAAGATATGGTATAATATACCATATGAGGAAAGTCATAGTAAAGTGTAAACTGAAAAATCGCGATGAATTTGAGAAGAAGTTGTCAGACATTAGCCTTGATTTTTCACAAATCTACTGGCAACACGACCGTATCTACGTTCCGCGTAACTACAAACCACATGCTAATTTTCCACGTCTAATTATGCGCACTGAAATGCGCTCTGTCGACAAACCCGCCAAATACTACTTTATTTTGAAACGCCACATCGAAGATTCTGGTGTCGATATCGCTGAAGAAACTGTCATCAAAGATTACGAAAAAATCGTCAACATAATTTTACAACTTGGTTTTAAACCAATTGCTGAAGTTTCTCGTCGCCGTCAAGATTTAAAGATGGGCGAAGGGAACTTTATCTTCCTCGACAAAGTTGATGGCAAATCTGGCTATTATGCCAAAATTGAATCCGATCTTTCTCCCGAAGATTCCGTTTTTGCCGCTCGTCAAGATTTAGAAAAAACCTTCAAAACTCTCGGCGAATCCAACTTTGTCAATGAAGCTTATTTCGAACTTCCTAACTAATCGATCAATCAATTAACCTCTCGGCGGTTCACCATCTGGTTCGCCGAGTAATTTTTTAGACTTAATCTCGTATCGTTTACCATTTACTGGTGAAACGTAATAATCTTCATTTAACAAATTTACAAACATAGTGAGGTCTTTGTCATCCATAATAATAATTGAGCCATCATCATCTGTCATCAGCTCTAACTGCATCTCATCTGCATAGTCAAGCAACTTGTCTTGCGGCATCTCTTCAGCGATATCCATCGCTTGTACCTTCTTCAGAATCGGTTTTTTATCTGCTAAGAGGGAATCAAGCGTCAAACCTTCAGCAAACGACAATTTATATTTTTCAGTTAATTCTTTTGCTTTAGCCTCGGCAATAACTTGAGATTTGTAGTCGTATTGGAACAAATTCTCAAATTTTGCCTGATTGAACACAATAATATTACCATCAACAATTGCCACTTGGTTATCATCTGGCATCTTTAGAGCAATTTCAGCTGAAAACGGTTCAAACGACTCACCATTAATTTCCCATGATGAAGCACCTTTAAGCGCCGAAGAAGCTGGCAGTATTTTTGCAATATAAAAAGCCTTCATACCTTCTTCGCCAGGATAGGTAAATCTTGCAATAATACCTTTTACTTTCTTAAAATCATATTCATTCTCAGTGAAGTAATCGATATCTTTGTATTCATTTTCAATCAAATGGATTAAAGTTTCTGCTCGTCCAACTTTTGACAGGGAAGTACGATAGATCACTTTATCCTCACCGTCAGCCTTCTCGTATTCGCGACACTCCAATCCTTTGTCTGCTTCTTCGATGATATAATGAATTGCTTCTTGCATAAACATCGATTTGACTGCACCAGTCAATTTATCCGAATACTTTATCTTATATGGCGTATAGTTTTTATTAAACAAAAACAACTCCGCCGAAACGTTGTTTTTTACTTCATCAATTTCGTTCGCCCACAAGAATACATCGAAATCAGTTTTTTCCATATTTACCTCACTTATTTTTCATAATTATATCATATCGGTCAACCAGTGGGCATTACAGTATTAAAAAGCCGGCTAATGCCGGCTTTAAATGTTGGGATTATTTCTGAGACACATATCTCGAGAGGTAAATAATGCTTTTCACAGAATTAAGCAGTGAAATTGCTGCGCTTGTTACCTCGTTATACTCATCGTAGTCTGACAGTCTGTCTTTTGCTTCCATCAGGATAGCATCAAGACTCTCGTTGATTTCTGTTAAATCACAGAGATCAGCATACTGTTCAAGCATCATATGAGACGCCTCAGCGCCTTTTACCAGAGTCATATATTTAGCTCTGGCCTTCTTAAAAGCATCCATCAACTCATCGTATTTTGCAGAACGTTTTTCCATTACATTACCTCCAAATCATCTTGAATAGCATACGAATCGAAATCAGCTGCGTTATCAGCAGTAAACAAATAAGAATCACAAATTGCAGAAGTTACTGCATAGAGCAATGAAGTAGTAGCACTCTGAAGGTGCTGTCTTGCGGCCACAGAAAGTACAGATGATTCCTCAAGCAATCCTTCAAGACCATCTTGGAGCATAATTAACTCAACTGTATCCGCATTTTGAGCCAGTGTTTCACCAGCTTTACGTGCCTGATCTACAAGACGTAAATATTCCTTACGAAATTGCTCATATTTGTCCCAACACAAAGTATAAGATGTACGAGTATTATCCATAACCCACTCCTTTCACCAAAAGATAACACTATCTTCTTATTATACCACAACTAAACATAAAAGTCAATGTAAGGATGTTCGGTTTTTCGGACCTCTTATGTTCGGTTTTTGATGGACTAAGTGTTCGGTAAATAACAGGGAAGTTTTCCACAATTAGTGCAAAACTAAATAATCAAAAAAGTCCAAAAAAGCACTTGCATTTTTAAAAAAGATGTCATAAAATTAAATCAGCGAATATAAAATAAAAACGCTAAACAAAAGATCGTACCTTAAAAAAGTTTGAGACCGACCATCTAGGAGCTTCGCGCGCATTAAATATTAAGCGAGATGCGAAAAAACAATCGTGAGCTCCTTCCTCTAAAACACACCTCCCAATAAAACTCTATATGGTCTAAACACAATAAGTCTCTCAACGGCTATGATTATTATGATCTGCCTTGCGCAAATCAAAACAATCGTAGTGGATTAATTGTGTAACAAACAAAAATCAAAGCAGAAACAAACCCGCTGAAGTTTCTAGTTGAACGGTCTCAAGCGTTGTATAATATAAATATGGAGAAGCTACATAATCCTGTATTACTATCAGAAGTCTTAGCAGGTCTAGCTCCAAAGCCAGGAGAGTCGTATTTAGATTTGACAGCCGGCTTCGGAGGGCACGCTAGCAAAATTTTGGATGTGACACAGCAATTTAAGGATTCATATTTGATTGATCGAGATGAATTTGCTATTGATTATCTCAAAAGTAAATTCCCATCCTCTATCAATTTTATTAACAGTGATTTTTATAGTGCAGTGCTACAGCTTTTAGAGTGTGGAAAGACTTTCGATATAATACTAGCAGATTTTGGAGTTTCTTCTCCGCAGCTAGATATGGAAGAACGCGGTTTTTCGTTTCGATACGATGCGCCGCTCGACATGCGGATGGATCGGCGTCAAAAGCTTACAGCTTACGATGTCATAAATAAAACTAGCGAAAGGGAATTAATCGATATTTTCAAAAAATACGGTGAAATCCCCGACGGTCGCGCACACGCCTTCGCTAGGGTTATCGTACATCATCGTCCCATTAAGAGTACGCTAGAACTTGCTGATTTAATCAAAACCAGAATTCACGGCTACTCTAGAATCCACCCAGCTACTCAAGTCTTTCAAGCAGTTCGTATAGTAGTAAACGACGAATTAGGGCAAATTGAAAAAACTTTGCCACTTTTGCCAAAACTACTAAAGAAGAATGGGCGACTTGGAATCATCACCTTCCATAGCTTAGAAGATCGGTTAGTAAAGGATTTTATGAGGGAAGCATCAAATCACGGCGAGGAATCAGAACTAAGCATTATCAATAAAAAACCCATCACTGCGGAAAATGTGGAGTTAGTTATCAACCCGCGGGCTAGGAGCGCCAAGTTACGACTAGCGGCAAGGCGGAATTGATAAAACAAAAACAATAAACAAAAGGAGGCACAATATGCCAAAACAAATCATGGTTGCGAACAAATCGCGCAAACAAACCGTTAAGGTAAATTTCCGTTAGTCTCCCTTAACCTCCAGGTGACTACAGCCACACCTGGAGGATTCCGGGGCTAGCGATATGGACCAGAGTGTGGTCCACCAAAATAGAGTTCACACGGAAGAGTGTGAGTGTATGACCTTCCCGGGACAGCTCTTCGCAAGTCACTTATAGCTCTGCTTGCGAGAGCGCCCGGTCTAAGACAAAAACAAATAGATTATAAAACATTAATAACAAAAACAAACAAGCGAGGAAAAACATGCAAAATCAAACCTACGTCACTAGACGTGCGCCCGCGGCGACCTTTGTCCGCAACCGAAATACAGTCCGTCACACCAAACGAAGCTTAGGCTCCATTTCACAAGTCATTATTGTCGGCATGTTGACGTTAATCTTTGGTTTGATTTATGTTGCAGAAAGTACTAAAGCAACTAGTTTTGATTATGAAATTTCCTCAGTTGAAACAGAAATAACTGAAATGAACGCAAAATTAGATGATCTCGCAGTCGAAAAAGCTCGCTTGAATTCTGTTGCTGCAGCAGAATCTAGTACCGTTGCAGCGGCGATGGAAGATGCTACGGTAACTGGTTATGCCACGGAGTAATTATCAGCATCAAGTTGTCAATCCAACCAGTTCGCCTCGTCGCCGAATCAAAATTTTGAAGTATGTTGTACTTGGGTCTTTCGCAATCATTGCGATAAGGCTTTTTTTTATTCAAATCGTCGAACATGATTATTGGACTGCACGTGCCGATGAAGAACATACCATGCTTGAAACCATCGCTGCTAAACGTGGCGACGTTTATATGATGGACCACGATGAACCAGTGGCAATTGTCCTTAATCAGACTACTTATCAAGTTATAATTGATCCTACTGTCACCGATAAGGAAGAAATCAAAAAAGCTCTCGAAACTTATGCTAAAGATTACATTGCAGTAGATTTTGACGAAATTTACAGACAAGAAGGCTTAAGATATTCCATTGTAGCTAAAAATGTTCCTCGTGAAATCATCGAAAAACTCGCCGAACAAAATCTCGCCGCAGTCTATTTTAAAAAGACTAATCAAAGAGTATATCCTGAAGGGGAACTAGCTTCAAGCGTATTGGGTTTTGTTAATGCCGATGGCGTTGGCCAATACGGTATCGAATCTTCGCTAGGGGAAGTAATATCCGGTAAAGATGGTCTTTTAAAATCCACCGCCGATGTTAATAAGATTGCTTTATCTATCGGTAATGACAATATTAAAATACCCGCTAAAGACGGTAAGAATGTTGTGCTTTCTATTGATCGTGGTTTAGAACGTAAAGTGGAGCAAATCGTCCAAAGCCATATCGATAATACTGCTGCTGATCACGCCTCAGCGTTAATTATGAATCCTAATACTGGAGAAATACTCGTGATGGCAAATCTTCCGAACTACGACCCAGCAAATTATGGCAACGTCACTGATGCTTCGATATATATGAATCAAATTACAGAGGTTCCTTATGAACCAGCATCAGTTTGCAAGAGTTTTGCCTTTTCGGCAGCCATCAATGAAGGAGTAATGACCGCAGATACTACTTATTTCAACCAAGGTTACGAGATAGTCGACGATTGGAAAATCCAAAATGCTGAACAGCGCTCTAGCCTATATGGTACACTTGATATGAAAACTGCTTTATATTGGTCACTTAACACTGGTTCAATTCATGCTCTCAAACTCCTCGGTGGTAATCCAAACCAGATTACTCAACAGGGAAGAGAAAAACTCTATAATTATTATCACGATAAATTCCGTCTCGACTACCCCACCGGTGTTGAACTCGCTGAAACCGAAGGGATCATTCCAGACCCTAACGAAGGCCTAGGCCGCGATTCAACATATGCCAACATGACCTTTGGCCAGAATTTAAGTATTACCATGCTACAGACTGCTACTGCTTATTCTGCGGTCGTCAATGGCGGTACTTGGCGCACCCCGACCATCCTCAAAGGTTTTTATGAAGACGGCGAGATTATTCCAAGGCAGGAAAAAGAAGATGGATTACCAGTAAGAATCGAAGACAAAATTCTCAGTGACGAAACTTCCGCAACGATGCGCGATATGTTTATTAATAATCGCAGCTACAAAAAACGTGGTGGCATTGATCGCCAAGGTTACGACATCGGTGGCAAATCTGGTACTGCTCAAGTAATTAAAAATGGTGCCTACGACGATTCCATGTCTGAAACTGTCGGTACCTATATTGGCTTTGTTGCCCCTACGGGAGAAATGCCACAATATGTTATTATGGTTAAAATGCTAGGCGATGGGAGATATCTAGATGGCGGTATTGCTAGCAACCTCTTCGACGATATTGAGAATTTCCTGATCGATTATCTAAAAATTAAACCAGGAGTGATATAATAAGGTTATGAATTTAAATGATGAAATTTTTTACGGACTTCTCTTAGCGGTCGGCTGTTTTCTACTTTCTATGGTGCTAACACCCTTTTACACACATTTTGCCTATAAGTATAAATTCTGGAAAAAACAGAAAAAAACTACTGTAGATGGCAAAGCATTGCCAGTTATGACTAAGCTTCATGCCCATAAGTTTAAACACGTTTTTCCGACAATGGCAGGATTGATTGGAGTAGTTTCCGTTACAGCTATCACCTGGATCTTTAATTTAGATCGAGGCCAAACCTGGTTACCATTGGTTGGTTTTTTAGGTGGCGCACTCGTAGGTGTGATTGATGATGTGATTAATATCTTTGGCTCTGGGCGAGGTGCAGCAGGACTCCGTGGACCAGTAAAATTCTTTCTAATCTCCGTGGTTGGACTTGCGCTCGGTTGGTTCTTTTCCTCCAGACTTGGTTGGACCGACATTCTAGTGCCGTTTGTCGGTGATTTTAGTATCGGCGCCTTTTGGACCACTATTATTTTTGCTTTCGCTGTTGTTGCTACCAGTAATGCAGTTAATATTTCTGATGGGCTTGACGGTCTATCTGGCGGTCTTGCCATGATGTCTTATGGTGCTTTTGGCGTCATTGCTTTATTCCAGGGTCATATGCTACTATTTGGCTTTTGCCTTACCGTTGTTGGCTGGCTTCTTTCTTATATTTGGTTCAATGTGCCTCCAGCTCGTTTTATGATGGGGGATACCGGATCATTTGCGCTTGGTGCTGGCCTTGGCGTTGTTTCCATGATGACTAATTCGTTCCTATTACTACCAGTTATTGGACTACCATTCGTAATTGAAACTGGTTCAAGTCTATTGCAGTTAGCTTCCAAAAAATTCTTCCATAGAAAAGTATTCATCTCAGCACCACTTCATCACCATTTAGAAGCTAAAGGCTGGGGTGAAGCAAAAATTGTTATGCGTTTTTGGATTATCGCTGGTGTTTGCGCCATTATGGGTATCTTTATTGCCGCTACTGGGGGCGCTATCTAAAAATGAAAGTACGCAAACACAAGTCGGATCTAGTAATATTATTTTCAACAATTGGACTAATGGCGTTAGGGTTAATCATTATTTATGCCATCGGCCCTATGCGCGCCAATGTTTTAAATAGTACCTATGGCAGTGATTACGATTCAAATTATTTCTTTCTAGGTCAGCTTCGCGCAGTTGGTTTATCGCTCTTAGCTTTCTTTGCGGCTTTCAAATGGATTCCATATAAATATGTCAAAAAATATGCTAAACCGATTATGATTGTTGCGTTGGCTTTGTCAGCCTTACTCTGGTTTTTATCGTTAATTCATAGTCCGTTAGCTAAATGTGAACTCGGTGAGTGCCGTTGGTTTCAGATTGGCTCAATTAGTTTTCAGCCAGCAGAATTCTTAAAATTAGCAATGGTCATTTACTTAGCTGATTTTCTAGCCCGCAAAAGAGAAGAAGGCTCTATTGGCAAATGGCAAGAGTTTTGGCTGCCTTTACTTATTGTTTGTGGTGCATCGTTATTCTTGGTAGTTATCGCACAAGGTGATCTTGGTACTGGCGTAGCACTAATTTCTATTATTTTTAGCATGCTTCTTGTATCTGGAGTCCCAGCCAAGCAGTACCTTATTATGATTGCGTTAGTCACGGCGGTGGCAGTCGGTGCTGTAGCTACTTCTAGCCACCGTATGGAACGTATAGATGCTTGGCTTACCACTTTAAGTGGCGGGGAATCAACTGATTCAACCTACCATGTCGAAAACGCTATGCTTGCTATTGGTACTGGCGGTCTTGCCGGTGTAGGCATCGGTAATTCTGTACAGGCCACCGGTTATTTACCAGAATCGATCAACGACTCCGTCTTTGCTATCATGGGTGAAACATTCGGTTTCTTGGGCCTATTCTTGATTCTTGTCGTATTTGCATCGATGCTAATTCGCATGTTAAAAGTAGCTGAGGGTACTAGTGACAATGAAAATCGTCTTGTTGTAGTAGGAGTATTTGCTTGGACCTTGGCTCAAGTCGTAGTGAATATTATGGCGATGACGAGCCTTATTCCAGTCACAGGTATTACGCTTCCATTATTATCTTATGGTGGCACCAGTATGGTCTTTTTAGCTTATGCTATTGGTCTAGTTTTGCAGATTTCATGCTATACTAGTAGAGAGGTAACCCACAATGAAGATATTAGTAGTCGGGGGCGGCTCGGGGGGACACATTACGCCAGCCGTCGCCGTAGTTCGTGAGATTCTAGAAAAAAAACCTCGTGCTGAGGTTGAATTTTGGACGGATTTCAAATATTACAAAAATGTCACTAAGCTTACCACCGAAATTGGTGTAGCGTGGGGTGAGGAAGCACGTCGCAAAAAAACCACCTATATTCGTGTTCGTCGCATTCCAGCGGGAAAATTTCACCGCTATTCCAATTGGCATTTTAAAGACTATTTTGTTCATATCGGTATTACTATAAAAGATTTAATTATTGGCAATATTTTAGGATTTCTCGGTTTTATAGCTGGATTAATTACTGCTTTCTCACGTTTAGTTAGTAAAAAAAATCGCCCAGATATCATTTTCCTAAAAGGTGGCTACGTTTGTTTACCGGTTGGATTAATTGCCAAACTGTTCAAAATCCCATACATTATTCACGAATCCGACGTTGTTGCTGGCCTCGCCAATCGTTTATTAATGAAAAAAGCCGTAAAGGTTGCTTTTGGTAGTCCGATTTCAGAAGAAACACAAAAAGCCCACCCTAATTACATATGGACAGGCATTCCTGTAGGTCCGGAATTTAAATCTATCAGTAATACCAAACAACTCTCCCTTAAAAAAGCTTTTTCTTTTAACGAGGAAAAACCATTAGTAATTATTACAGGTGGTTCTCAAGGTTCTGAAAATCTCAATGAAGCAACCCGTGCCATCTTACCGGAATTACTCAAATTCACTTCAGTTGGTTTAGTGGCAGGACGTAAACATTATGAAAATATGATTGACCTCAAAGACTATGAAAACTGGGACAAAGCTTCACTTGAATCTAATTTTCGCATGTGGGAATTTAACACCACCATGGACGAATTAATGGGTGCCGCCGACGTAGTCGTATCACGCGCTGGAGCTACTACTATTGCCGAACTTGCAGGTTTGAAAAAAGCCACCATTCTAGTACCATTTGCTCGTTTACCAGGTGGTCATCAAACAAAAAATGCAGAACGTCTTGAAAAAGCCAAAGCTGCCGTCGTCGTGAATGATCTCAAAATGGTCAACGACCCCACCATTTTGCTCGAAGAAATTCGTCATCTCATTAAATCTCCTCGTTTACGTGCCGACATGGCAGACAATCTCGCCAAAGAAGCTCGCTCCGATGCCGCCAAACACTTAGCCGAAATAATTTTAGAGGAGGCGGGGAAGAGTGGGTCATAAAAACGAACATATACAGATGAAAGATTCAGATTTTGATAATTCTGGAAAAGGGAATCGTCCAGAACTAGCCAGACGCAGAATGCATCGCAAATCCACCATTGTATCCGGCCGGACTATTGGTGAAAAAAGGGAACGCTTGGAAACTAAAAATGAACGTGCTGCCGCCCGCAAAAAAGACAAAAAGAAAAAAACTATGCGCGTATCCTTTACTGTGATTGGTTTTGCAATTCTAGCAGTTATCCTAGTTATACTTTGTTTTAATTTTATTAATAGTCAAAAAAACGAACCAATCAACGAAGTAACCATTGAAGACTATACCGACTACCAGCCTACGGTTGAGGTTCTCGACGAGAACGCTTCTACTGGTGGCAAAATCACTAACCGCATGAATTCTTACATTGGACAAGCCGAAGCTGATTTTAGAGCCTTAGGTTATAATCCCACCAAGGTAATTATTCCTAACGGTTTTATTCGCATGGTTTATTTCTACCTCGAAGGGTTTAACGGTTATATTAAAATGACTATCGACCGTGGTTCCGCTGTGTCAGTTGAAGATGCGGACCGTCTCATACGTTATCTCGCTTCTCAAGAAGTAACCGATTTTGAATACCTTGATGTGCGTACTCCAGGTAAAGCCTATTGGAAATAAAAAAGGGAATAATACGTTAAATTAACAGAGGCCCACCCCTGTTAAAAACGATTCCAATAATGCCCTATTTTTGTTCGGTTTTTGTTCTAACTTTTTTCTTAAAATCAAACCAAACCCAGCCCAAAATATGCAAAAATACAGGGAAGGGAAGCAAAAAGGGAAATAAAAACGGGGAAATGTCAAATTCACAAATTTGGCCCAAAATCCGCCCAAAAATCTGTAAAAAATAGGGGTTATAGGGGTAGTCAACTATGTATATTCACGAGCATAAAATAGATTTTTGGCCCGTTGTGATATCTATAAAATCCCAGTTACGTGAGCGCCCGTCCTGAGTAATTTACAGGATAGTTGCCAGCTAATTGGGCTGGGCCTGACAGTGTTATGATTAATAAGAGCAATCTGACATAAAGCGCGAACGTCTGACGGATTTTATGGATATTACAACTGCCCAAGCCAAGCCCGTGAATATACATAGTGAGCAACACAAATAACCATAATAATCGGCAATTCTCGCCCACTAGCCAGAATTCACCCTTAAAAGACGATAACTTAACCGTCTTAAATCCAAAGTGCTTATGTCTTAAAATCTATATTGTGCGACATTAGACTTATAGAAATATCATGATTCAAACTTCACGCCAAAAATCCATAATTCAGCCAAAGTCTGGCTATTTATGTTTTTTAATCCCCACTTTTTATTTAACAATTCCCGCCTGGTCGTTTTTTATTTTTCTAATGCTTTATGGCCAAGAATCCGTCGACCGAATTATCTTTTTCGGCATAATGATCCGCTCGATTTACAGGGGTAGACAGGGGTAATTTATCATGTGAAGGTTTGATCGAAACAGATGATTTTTCCTGATATTCCACCTCTGGCTTAACAGGGGAAGCAGGATGGCCAGAATTAGCAGGTTTAGCATCCTTATTAACAGAGGGAACTACAGGGGTAGATTTATGAGATTTTTTGTTATGTTTCCCTTTTTTGTGTTTGTTTTTCCCTTTTTGTTCTGGCTTAACAAATTCAACATTTCCCTCTCCATTTTCTGCTACCATTCGAGCTAAATCTTTAAGCCCTAGCCGTTCTTTACCTTCAGCCGCATTTGGACTTAATCCTGAACGCTTCAAATCAGCTTGTGGCGTCGAATAACTCCTGTTCGGTTTTTGTTCGGGCCTATTTGATGTGTCGATAAACCGTTTGTTGTTCCCTGCGGGTTTGAATACGGGCTTATCTTCGGTATCAATTATGAGTTTAGGCTCCTGTCGACCTGAATCAGATAAAATCTTCTTAAATTTTTCTGATTGCTCAATAGTATCCCGAATTTCTGCCTCAACCTCGAGCTTAGGGCGAGCATAATACTCTCTAGAATGTGCTACAATTGCTTCAAAATTGTCCTTAGGCGTCTCGGGCAACGAAAGAGTGGTGGCTGAAAACGCTGGGACTTTCTCACCATTAATAATCATCGAAATTACAAAGTGACGGTTGTTAAGCTGGATAATATCAGAATCATCAAAGGTTGGCTCAAACTGCTTAGCCAAAACTGGCGCATCCTCAGCCGATACTCTAAACGAAATCGTCGTCCCAACGTTACCAAACACTGCGTCACGCACCGTATCCGTCATCTGTGCTACATACTGATTGGCTACGGTGAGATTCAAACCATATTTACGAGCTTCAGATAGAATCACTGCGAATGAATCAGTCGCAAAGTTTTGGAACTCGTCTACGTATAGGTAGAATGGACGTCTATCCGCTACATCAGGAATATCTGAACGCGACATCGCCGCAAGCTGCACCTTAGTTACAAGAAAAGCACCTAATATGCCAGCATTATCCTCACCAATCAAACCTTTAGACAAATTAACTACCAGAATTTTACCTTCATCCATGATTTTACGAATATCAAATGATGATTTTGGCTGACCGATAATATTGCGGATAATCGGGTTAGCCGTAAATGCACCAACCTTATTTAATACCGGCGCAATCGATTCATTTACTTGTTTATCATTCCATTGGCCAAATTCGTGTTTCCAGAATTGCAAAACTGTAACATCCTTACAATATTCCAAGGTCTCTTTACGGAACTCTTTATCGGTTAAAAGACGCGAAATATCTAGTAGTGTAGTTTCTGGACGATCCAACAACGCTAGCAGGGTATAACGCAAAATATGTTCCAATCTTGGACCCCACGAATCGCCAAACATCCGTTTTAATACGCCAATCACTTCAGAACAAATATTAGGCTTTTTTGCTGGGTCGGACACCTCAAGTGGGTTAAACGCAACAGGGAACGCAGTGTCTGCTGGGTTAAAATAAACCACATCTTTTACCCGCGATTCGGGGATAAATTTCAAATTGTTAATTGCGAAATCCCCATGTGGGTCGATAATGCAATATCCTTGATTGTAAAATACGTCTGACAATGCCAATAATTCCAAAAGTCCGCTCTTCCCTGCCCCCGTCTGACCGATAATATAGACATGACGCGAACGATCACGGCGCAACAAACCAAATTGATGGTTAATCCCGCGGAAATTAGTCAAACCAAACGCTGAAATGTTTTCATCGTTGGCGGTTTCGCCTGTCAAAACTGGTAGAGTAGAAGGCGGTTCTGCCGTTTTAGATGAAGCCCAGACAATATTTGGTGTCTCTACTGATGTGTGGGGCAAATGGTACACCGATGCTAGCTCTGAAATATTCAAAATAAAACCACGATTACTAAACTGACGCATTTTATAAGAAGCTAAATCTACCTTATTAAAACTTCCCCCAATCTGTTTAAAACCATTTAGATTAGTAGAATTAAACTGCTTAAATGTCCCAACCAAAGCCTGCATATTGAGTTTCGCATCAGTATCGTTTTGCCCGAGATATGCCAAACGAACCTTCACTTCATAACCAAGTTTAGTTGCTTTTTCCTCGGCTTTCGCAATCCTTGTTTTATCGCGCTCTGATAATTCGACTACTACTTCGGAATTAGTTCCCCCAGCTGGTGGCCTAAAGAGCGCCGCTAGGGCCTCTATTATCCAAGTCCAGTCAATCCCCGAACCCGAAAAAAGCGACTTGGTGCCGGTTTTGACACGCCTAATCCAGCGGTCGGTAGTGTTTTTGTGCCAATCGTCTGGGATTGGCCTAGCTAAGATTTGAATCCATAATTCTTCTGAACGATCTGGGCTAAGTTTCGCCAAAGTACCAGTAATACCAGCCAAAGGATCCACTTCAAAACTCTCAAATGTCTTAATCGGCAGTGCTTCATCTTCAACTAACCCTAATTCAGTCATATAAGTCACGGGATATTTCTCGCGATTATCTACATAATCCTCGTTCATTTTATAGATTTGTACCGTCGGATATTGCGAATAGATTTGCCCTTCTACAAAACTCTGCAAAACTTTTGGTACCCACACGTAGAATCTAATCTGTCCAGCAGTTGATACGATTTCAAAAGATAGATGTTCTTGTACGCCACCTGAGTTTTTTAACTCTTGCTTATCTCTCAAAATTCCGTGCAGTGAAGCAAACATCTGTTCTGCCGCAAGCTCTTGTTTGTCGTTTGTGCGTGGGATTTCTAACATCAAAAGCACAGAGTCTACATTTAGCACTTTAAGAGAATTCAACTTCTTGTAATTACGATATGTGAGAAACGCCAAAATAGCCACTACGGGCATCCAAAATATCGGCATAAGAATAAAATGTATAATCGCTTCCATAACTCTATTTTATCATAATAGTTATGCTAAAGTATATAGATTTTTGTCGACTTTCTTAAACAGTTTTTTATTCTGTAAATTCAATAAAATAGTCGTTTCTTTTACCTTACGTACTCTCAGTACCTGTTTGACGATTTCTTCACGCGTGAGAGGAGTTTCAGACTTTTCCAAAATCTGAGTAATAATGTCTGAGATAGTTCCCTTCTTGTATCCCCATGAACTCAACGCATAAATACCGCGTCCGATTAATACAAATCTTGAATCCTTAATCAACTCGTTATGGATTGCCTGCACAGTAACATTTTTGCGCTTAAAATTAGATTCTTTAATTTCACGCGCAATCTCTGAAAAATGCATCGGTTCTTTATGCGCTTCCAAAATTACGAAAATCTTATCACGAATGTTCTTCGGGTTGACTGAAGGCCATTTTGCTAGGCCCCACACGCCATTTAAAGTAGCTAATAGCTTTGAAATTGACGCTACTGCTTTAATATGGTCAGGGTGTTCATAATTTAATTTACTGTCAAGTTCATCAAGCGTCATTGGCTTTTTGTTTTCTTTAATTACCTTGACAATCTCATCAACACGTTCGCGAATTTTTCTGCTATCACCATAGTCAGAAATACCAACAGCTGCATGGTAACGATCGTTCTCTTCGACTACAGTAAGACCTTTAGAAAAGGTTGCGATAAAATAAATACCAGTTCGCTCGTTAGCGGTAGTAGCACGTCCATAAACTTTGTCAGCTAAATCGGCTAATCTAGCCACCCGACCCATTTCAGTCAAATTGCGGATTAATAGTTTTTCAGCAGGAGCTATTTCGGGTATTTGATTCTCCTCAGCGGAAATTTGGAGACGAATTAAAATGGCCTTTTCGAGCTGTCTAACGCGTTCGCGTGTAATCGACAACATTTCACCTATTTGTTCAAGGGTTTCTTTTGGTCCATTGAGCCCAAAACGACGCGAAACGATTTCTTTTTCACGGTCCTGTTCAATGATATTTAGGCTTCCGGCAATTGCATTTTTTAGAATTTCCGCATTCTGCTCCATCAGTACCTTTCCTTGTACCACCCCTATTAATATTAACAATTTATACTATAATATCATAGTTTTGCTATACTGTCAACTATGAAATTATCAATTCCTGATTACTATTGTAACATACTTTTTACAAAAAACGAAAAAAATTATAAAAACATAAACATTTCTTATAAAAACTGTCCTAACCTCCATAGACAATAGTTGCTAAAATTATTTAACTTATGTTAAAATATAAAAAAGGTCAATTATGTTATTTAAAAATATATTTCAACAATCACAATTCACACCTCTACATTTTACAAGAAGAAAAAAGAACATACTTAAGAGTTCTAAATTCATACTCTCAAGTCTAACAATCATAACTCTATGTTTACTAAACATATTATTTTGTTCTATAGACAATTCATCAGCTTTAACTTACTCCTCCAACGCCGAAGTCGGCTTCACCTTCAACCCTACCATCTCAGTGAACTTGTCTGGTGATCTGCTAATCAATAATCTCTCTCCAGGTTCAGTATCAGACTCTAATACTATTAATGTAAATGTATCTACCAATGCCTCACAAGGCTATGTATTAACAGCAACTTCTGGTACTAAGACTACTAATACAGACTTAGTTAATCAAACTAACTCAGCCTATAAGTTCTCCAGTATTGCTACTAATGCTAGTCTATCAAACCTAACCACAGACAATACTTGGGGCTATAGTTATTCAGAAGATAGTGGTACTAACTGGTCTAACTATTCAGGTCTTCCATTAGACAATGATGATGAAGGAGCTACCGGCAAACAACTAATCAATACTATTAACCCAGCAGACAATAGAACCTTGCAATTCAAAATAGCAGCTAGAGCATCCAGTGACCAAGCTGCTGGTACTTATCAAAATACTATCAACTTCTATGCTGTAGCTAATCCTGATCCTACTCTGCAGCCTGTTTCTTGTCCTGCTGGGAAGATCTGCTATAATGCTAACTCATTAACGCCGGTAGAGGGTTCTATGGGGCAACAGAGTGTTAGCAGTAACAGCATAATGCTTTTAGCTTCTAACTTTTCCCGTTCCGGATACGGCTTTGCTGGTTGGGCTGACTCCACCACTTATAATGGCTTACGCTATGGCCCTCATCAAACAATTACGGTCCCAGACGACATAAACACTAATGGCCTATCCTTATACGCCATCTGGGTCAAATCCGCTGGTGACATGCAGAACTGGCAAAATTGTGAACAATTATCCATAGGAGAGGTAACAGCTCTTAAGGACGTTAGAGACAATAATGTTTATGCCGTAGCTAAACTTGTCGATGGCAAGTGTTGGATGATTGAAAACTTGCGTCTAGATAACACCAATTCTGATAACAGTACTGGAGTTCTTGCTCAAGGTTATGGCACCAGTGCAACCTACGGGAATTTTTCAGGCTTAGCAAACCCAGAATCCGAAAATTTTCAAAACTCCACCACAGCCAATAGTATTTACTATAGTGGTACGCAAGTAGGAACTGCCAACATCAATATTAATACTATTGACTATCCTGGCTCTCGTTTTCCGCGCTACAACAACAGAAATACAAGCAGTCGTGATAGTAATCCGAATGTCAATTCTAAAAAGATGTATTCTTATGGCAATTACTATACTTGGCCAGCTGCAATTGCTGATACAGCACATTATACTACCCATAACCAAGATATTACTGGTACTTCAATTTGTCCAAAGGGTTGGAAGTTACCGAGAGGCGGAGATAAAACTAAATTAGAATTAGGTAGCAGTGATGCATGGGATTTAATAGTTATATATTTGTACAACGATGTTCTTCCAGCAAATTACAATAGTAGCACTACTCCATATTATGCGGTTCCAGAAGAATCAGAGCCTATATCTAAAATACTAAGATCATATCCAAACAACTTTGTCTATTCTGGCAATATGGATCAGAATTACGCACGTAGTGTAGGCTCACACGGAGCCTACTGGACATCGACTAAAAAAATGAATGGCTCATCTTATAGTTATGGAGAAGCTTATCATATGTTCCTAGATGGATTTTATGTTCAACCAGGTACTATAAGCACTCCTGGGACCACTGCCCTTAGTATTAGATGTATAGCGCAAGATCGATAAAATCAATTCATTCTTTTTAGTTTTTCGCTGTTTTCTTATTTGTAGGCTTCTTTTTAATTATTTTCTTCCGCTTCCCCCTTGCCCCGCGTCTAGTAGTTTTAGGTTTTTCTTCTAGCATTTTACGTGCTTCGGCCTCAGAAATCTTCTTTGGATCAACATCTTTCGGAATCTTAGCATTATTGCGTCGTCCTGGCCCTTTCACATACGGACCATACGCACCGTTAATAATCAATACATCACCCCAGTCTGCGATAATTGAATCCACCTTCTTTTGGTACAGAGGTAATGCTTCCTCAAACGTTACCGTATATGGATCGTAATCTTTCATTGGGATATTATATTTACCACCTTTTAGATATGGTCCAAACGGTCCTGCCGCGGCAATTAATTCTGCTCCATCTGGCGCTTTGCCAAGTGTTCTAGGGAGCGACGGCAACTCTAATTGCTTCAAAGCTTGCTCTAAGGTCACAGTTTTTACAGACTTACGCTTCGGTAAAGGTGCAAAAACTGGTTTTTCTTTGGACTCCTTTTCATTATCACCTAGTTGAATAAAGCCACCAGTTTTCCCAACTTTCGCGTAAATTGGTTTGCCATTTTTTGGATGATGCCCGAGCAGGCGCGCATTATTATATCGTTCTACTCCATTTGCGATAAGTACTGTATCATGAAATGGACCATAGAAATCTCGGAGCATCTTTACGCGCTCCAATTTTGCATCCGCCACGAGGTCCAAGTCTTTTTCAATATTTGCAGTGAATTTATAATCAACAATGTTCTTAAAGTTATCTAATAAAAATCCGGATACTAACTCGCCAATTGGTGTTGGAATCAGCTTTCCTTTATTGGCTCCAAATTTTTCTTTGACTAAGGACTTTTTAATAGAACTACCCTTTATATAAGATAATTCAACTACTTCTCGCTCTTCACCTTCTGATTCGCCTTTTTCAACATAACCACGCGCTTGAATTGCCGTCATAATCGAAGCGTAAGTTGATGGTCGCCCAATCCCCAACTCTTCTAATTTTTTCACTAAAGATCCTTCCGTGTAGCGTGCTGGTGGTTTCGCGAAAGCTTGCTTAGCCGTTAGAGCCAAGCAATCTAACTGATCGCCTCTTGAGACTTTGGGCAGCTCCAAATCTTTAGATTTACCGTAAACTTTCAAGAATCCATCAAATATCACTACTTCACCCTTAGCCACAAAATCGTGTGAGATTTTAATTGTAGTTTTTGAAACCTTTGCCGCCGCCATTTGCGTAGCTACTGTGCGTGACCAAATCAAATTGTAAAGTCGCTTTTCGTAGTCATTCTTCCCTGCTGTTGTTCTGGTCACATCAGTTGGACGGATTGCTTCATGCGCTTCTTGTGCTGAGGCGCTTTTAGTCTTGAATGCTCGTACCTTTAGGTAGTTTTTACCAAATTTAGTTTCAATATATTTAGCAATTGCAGCCACCGCTTGTGATGATAAATTCAAAGAATCCGTTCTATGATACGTTATTAAACCAGCTTGATATAGCCCTTGCGCCGCTGACATTGTAGTGCGAGAAGAGAACCCAAGCTTAGCATTTGCCTCAATTTGCATTGATGCAGTCGTAAACGGTACTGGGTTTGCTTTAGCTCCCTCAGTTTCTTCAACATCTACAACTTTAAAATCAGCTTTGGCTAATTTTTCTAGTAACTCATGTGCAGTTTTTTCATTCTCTGGCTGATTCTTTTCTAAGTTTGCATCAAATTCTGCCTTACCTTTCGCGAATTTACCGGTTACCTTAAAATTTGATTTACTCTCAAATTTTTCAATCTGTTTTTCACGCTCTACGATTAATCTTAAAGCTGGTGACTGTACGCGCCCAGCTGACACTGCTCCAGGTACCTTTTTTCGCACCATATCAGACAAATCATAACCCACCAACATATCCAAAGTCTGTCTCGCCTGCTGCGAAGACACCATATTCATATCTACCGTACGCGGGTTTTTAATGGCTTCCTCTAACGCTGGCTTAGTAATCTCGTGAAAAGTAATTCGTGCTGTATTCTTTGGCAATTCCAATACTTCGCAAAGATGCCATGAAATCGATTCACCTTCACGGTCTTCATCGGTTGCGAGCCAAATTTTATCAGCTTTTTTAGCTTCTTTTTTAAGTTCAGTAATAATAGACTTATGTTCTGGATCGATTTCATAAGTTACATCAAAAGTAGCTTTGTCTACTTTAGTGTCTTTTCGAATATGTCCCACCGAAGCCAATACCTTAAAATCACCACCGAGATATTTCTCTATAGTTTTAGCTTTTGCTGGGCTCTCTACTATTACTAAATTTTTCGCCATATAATTATGATAACACACGACGTCAAGCATTAGCAGCATTATTTGACAAGCATTCTATCCGTGGTATGATGGATGTCATGGTGGTGACAGCCATTCCGAAGAAGGTATTTTTAGTGTCTAAGGAGGTGGCCAAATGTTTAAAGAACATCATAATCAGGTGGACAATAAACGCGACGAATTGATAGATTGTGCAATTCATCAATGTTACAACGAAGAATTAGATCTTTACGAAGAGTATTTACGGGACCTTAAAGAAGAGATTTGTCAAAGATTTCAAGATACCTTAGATGATTATTACGATCTTAGGGCCGATTATATCATCGAAGGCTATCAGAAATTTATCGATAATATCTATAGAGCTCCCGATATCGAAGTCGAAAGAGTCTATGCTCGTGTTTTCGGTAGTTAATTTGTCGAAAATACCCACCACCCGCACCTTAAACCCCGATTTAGTGTCGGGGTTTTTCTAGGACCATTTTTTAACACAAATTGACAAAAATATCTAACCATGATATAATATAAACTATGAAAGGGGGTGACAATATGTACTTTAGCAAGAAAACGATTAATGCAGAAAGAGCTGCCATCAGAAAACATTACGAAAGTAAATACCAAAGGCTTATTAATAAGGAATATAACGAATATATTGATTCGCAAAAAAATGGAGAGCCCACGTATGCTAGAGATTTTTTGAGAACAAAAACAAAATTCCTGATGCGTGAAAAAAATAATCTCCTCGATGATTTAGATCGAGCCAGCGATAAAAAAGTTGAAGAACTCTATCACAAGATTTTCGGTTAATCGTATGCACTTTACCCCAGCCATAGTGCTGGGGATTTTTATAGCTTATCTACTTTAGTCACGTAAAAAACTTCGCAAGCACCATCACCAAAATCATTTCGCGTGTTACTGGAGGAAAGCAATATTCCCCCATATCTTACGTTCACCAGGTATCCAGACAGCCTCACTTTATCACCCTTTTTCAAACCAAAAATTTGTCCACGTATATCAGTCGAACTTGGAATGATATGATTATTGGAAAATTCATGTAGGGCTAACATTTTATTACCAAAAACTCCTCTTACCTCTGATATATTCAAACTGTCATACTCTTGTCCATCAACAATCGGATGACAAAACCTGCCACTTTGTTTAAAATCTGCCGTTCCGCGATGGTAAGCATCGACTAATCCTCCCCAAACCAAGCAAACATCTCTTGGTACCAATGTCTCATAATCACCTAGCCCCCAGTAGTCTTTTACACTTACTACCACAGCAGTTATATCGTAGTAGTATTTATAAGTAACGCCAATTTCGCGCCCTTTGTAGGTTCCGTTTTCCGTTCCACTAACTTCAACCTGAATTGGTTCTCTATCGAGAGATGGCGAATAGTCGCTATAATAGTTTTCTATCCCTTCGGTTTTTAAAGAATTCTGGAAACTGAATCGCCCGTATAAATATACTATAGCTGGAATTATCGAAAGGATTAGAAATCCTATCAGCATGATCCAAGTCTTTTTCTTAGGTGCGGCTTGTGGTCTTTTGGTTTTTTCTTCTGGTGCCGCGAGTGCAACCAATTCTTTATTATATCTAGCTCCATCAATTTCACCTTTTTCAAAGCGCGCCTTTAAGGCTGCTTTTGTCGCTTCGACTTCAGTTTTCTCCTCCTCGGTCGTTAGATCTTCCCTACTTTCATTAGCCGCTCTAACTCGTTGAAGCCTATCATCTTCTGGGTTCATATTCTGATTATAGCATAATCATAATATCAAAAAAGCCTCAGGTAAGGGTGGGCATCACCTGAGGCTATTTTGGCCCTCTAACGCTTCACTACTATACCGGGTGAACCCCGGAGCGTAACCCACCTCACACAAATTGGGGCCCGCCGGTTAGAGG
>JAEEGL013211766.1_pt1 | contig 32443 bp, 31 predicted proteins | sample 9134231 | NCBI WGS metagenome assembly JAEEGL01 (sample SAMN16246548, study PRJNA631951) | gut metagenome | biome: gut microbiome; feature: rumen; material: fiber-attached | host: Bos | place: Iran: Karaj | collected 2018-10
ATGCCGCAAATCCGGTGGGTTCTTCCGCCGCAGCTTCAGCGACGAGCAGAAAATACTTCATGCTTTTTCCTCCTGCGAAGCGCCTTCGACACTCCGCTCTTCCTCTCGGATCCCGTACTGCCCTTCTTCCATCCCGGCCAGCTTCGCCTTTTTGTAGGCGGCAAAACAGCCGTTATCCAGGCTGTCGCGGATCTCAGGCACCATTATAGTATAAAAGAGAATTATTCGCAAGGCACAGAAACACGCCGGCAGTGCAGATACGGACCACCTGTCGGATAAGCCTCACATGTACTAAAAAGAGTCATCCAGCGGTAGATTCACTTTCTGAAAGTCCACCACCTGCAATTTAACCGCCTCTTCAGCAGACAGCTCGATCAGACAGTAGGAATGCGAAAACACATCCGGCTGTAATGCAGCGCCGCCGCCGGGAAGCTCATGTGCCAGTACCAGATGCGTTCCCTCCCGGAAGGAAAACAAAGCATATGCCTCATTCCAATACGCCTGCCCCGTTCCCGAGGAGATATACAGCAGCACATCTCCTTTCTCGAATACACTGATGAGATTCCTCAGTTCCGCCTTTCTCTCTGTGCTCTCGTTTAACCTGTCGATTTCACTCAGACTGGCTTCAAACTCCTCCTTTGTCCGGATCATGCACGCCACCCCGTCACCGTTCATCAGATCTGCTACGGTTCCATTCAGTTTCTCAAGCGGAGCCAGTTCGAGAGAGCGGTATATCGTCCTGTCCAAAGAATGATCATTTTCTGCCGGGTAAAGCGCCCCCTGCAGCCAGGTTAGGAAAAGCATCAATCCCAGACACCACAAAACTGCCCTCACTTTATCTGTTCTGCTGAGCATTGTCAAACTGACGGATGTCCCAAATGATTCGGCCTGAGATTCTGTTATTTCACGTTCATTCATCATTTTCATGGCTGCCTTGTGAATTGTGCGTCCCATAGAGTGTCTGTCCGCACTGCTTTTTCAATAAAAGCTACATTTTCAAGCGTGCCGACGTATTGGGAAGGGACCTCAACGAGGAGGCTCTCCTGGCCAACCACGTCAGGGACAATGGTTGAGAATCTTTTTTCCCTTATTATCGTTAACTCTTTTTTATCTCTCGAAAACTCGGCTGTATAATCAATTGTTTCAACGGGATCCACTATCCTACTCACGTAAATCAATAAAAATCCATCCTGAAAGCTGTCTTCAAATTGCTCTTTCAAGACGGCAGCATATGAGGGTGGCACGATTTCGTCCAGATGAGAATCAAATTCCGCTCGAGAATGAATAATGACTGCTACACCATCTCCCGCCATCAGATCCGCTTCCGTCCTATCAAACGTTTCATAATATTTGCTATAACCTGTTAAAGCAATTCTTAGCCGTGGTCTTTTGTAACTAAAAAGGAACGTCAATAGTAAAAGCAAGGCCGCTGTGACAATGATATGGCACCATTTTTTAACTGAAATCGTCTTCATACCAGTATGCCAATCTATCTCCCGCTCTGCCCTTCTTCCATCCCGGCCAGTTTCCGCTGCTTATACGCCGCAAAACGGCCTTCGTCCAGGCTTTCGCGGATCTCCGCCATCATTGTATTATAAAAATAGAGATTATGTAAGATGCAGAGCCGCATTCCGAGCATCTCTCCGGCCTACAGAAGGTGGCGGATATACCCCCGGCTGTAGCGGCGGCAGGCGGGGCAGCCGCAGCCTTCCTCGATGGGACGGCTGTCCAGCTCGTACTGCGCATTGAAGAGATTCAGCTTGCCCCGGTTGGTATAGACATGCCCGTGGCGGCCGTTGCGGCTCGGATAGACGCAGTCGAAGAAATCCACGCCGCGCTCCACACCTTCCAGAATGTTGGCCGGCGTGCCCACGCCCATCAGGTAGACCGGTTTCCGGCGCGGAAGATGCGGCACCACCTCGTCCAGAATATGGTACATCTCCTCATGGCTCTCGCCCACGGCGAGGCCCCCGACCGCATAGCCCGGAAGATCCAGCTCGGAGATCTCATCCGCGTGGCGGATGCGGATATCCTCGTACGTCCCACCCTGGTTGATTCCGAAGAGCAGCTGATCCGGATTGATCGTGTCCGGTTCTCCGCAGAGCCGCTCCATTTCGGCCTTACAGCGCTTTAGCCACCTGGTGGTCCGGTCCACGCTCCGTTCCACATAGTCCCGGGGCGAAGGATTCTCCACGCACTCGTCAAAAGCCATCGCGATGGTGGAAGCCAGATGCGACTGGATCTGCATACTCTCCTCCGGGCCCATAAAGATCGCCCGGCCGTCAATATGCGAATGAAAATGCACGCCCTCCTCCTTGATCTTTCGGAGGCCGGCGAGCGAAAAGACCTGGAAGCCGCCCGAATCGGTGAGGATCGGCCGGTGCCAGCTCATAAACTTATGAAGACCGCCCATGGCCTGGACCACTTTGTCGCCCGGACGCACGTGCAGATGGTAGGTATTGGACAGTTCGACCTGACAGCCGATCTGCTCCAGATCTTCGGTGGAGACCGCGCCCTTGATGGCAGCGACCGTTCCCACATTCATGAAGACCGGGGTCTCTATAGTCCCGTGGACGGTCTTAAACCGTCCGCGCTTGGCTCTTCCTTCTTCCTTCAGAAGCGTATACATGCGCACCTCCCTTAAGTTACCCGGCCAGTCTACCACGGCGCAGGCGAAAAATCAAAAGGGGTTATTTCCCCGGTATCCGGTCTTTTTCGGACAACTCCCGGTACAGGCGGTATGTTTCTTCCCCGTAGGCCGTGATATGCCGGACGTTCGCGTTGTAACGGGTGAGCACCAGCTTGAGCTCTTCTTCGGAAAAAGAAGAAAAATCGGACCTTCCCGTCATCTCGTCCGCGCAGACGAGCAGATTGAGAGCCCCGGCCTCCAGATTAAAATCCTTGTCCCGGCGAAGGCGCTTCCAGATGCGGAACACATCCTCCTGCCGGTTTTCGTCCGGCCGTTCTCCCCCGGGGAAGCCCAGGGACGCGAGGTCCGGGAGGCCCCGGTCGGCCGCGAACAGAAACGCCCGCAGCGCCACCTTCCCGTATATCTGCATGGGCCCCGTAGAACTGTCCTTCTTCCGGAAAAGCTGCGTCCGGACGATCAGATCGGCTGCATAGTCGACAAGGTCGATCCCCCGCATTTCCCGGAGCATCACGGCCTGCGTCACCGCGGCGGGAACCCCGTATTTCTTCTCCAGCTCGCGGATCTTCGACTTCTTTTTCTCTATCAGCCGGCGGATCTTCCTTTCACTCCAAACTCCCGTCATCGCTCTGTCTCCGCTCCGGCCTTCCGGTCCAGGATCGCCCGGACTTCCACTCCGTCCTTTCCCGGATCTTCCGTCTGCATAAGCAGCTTCCGGTAGAACTTCTCCACATCCTGATCGGTCAGGATGTACTTCACCTGATCGTTGCGCAGCGCAGCCCCGAACAGGCGGTGCCGGTCTTCTTCGGTCAGATTCTCCAGCCCCTTCAGCTCTTTCAGAATGCGGTGGGTGTTGGCGAAACTCGTGCTGAACTCCAGCGCCGCGAGCAGTTCCGACTTTCTTCTTTCCCCTGCGGAACGCATAAGATCCGCCTGCTCCGCCTCCTTGCGGCAGCGAAAGCTGAAATCCTCCAGCGTCTCGTTGGCGGCCGTCCGCCCGATTATGTCTTTAAGGAGCTCGTCCAGCTCGGAGTCTTCCCGGTAATCGGCCGGGGCGAAATACTTGATGCGGTTCTCCCGGATCATCCGGAAGACCTTGCTCTTATCCTCGGTCTGCGCGTCGTACACGCCGATCGAATAGCCCCCGTAGACGTTGACCAACTTCATGCAGGGAATGTCCGTGTCGCTGTCGCCGATGTAGACCATGTTGCGGAAGGGCACGCGGATCTTTTCCGGCGGAATATAATCGTTCACGCCCTGATCGTTCACGTCCAGGATCCCCTTCTCGATCCGGAACAGGAACTGCGTCTTGTTCGTGAAATTGACCACCTGCGCCGGCCACTCCGCCACGCCCCGCTCATTGAAATAGAAGGAGCTGGCGTAGATTTTCTCGAAAGCTCCGGCTTTCGCGACGGAAGTCCCCTCGATCATTTCCTTGAGGCCGGAAGAGATAATATAGTGTTCGACAATAACGCCGTTGGCCTGCCCGTACCTGCGGATCCGCTCGAACCATTCCTCCACGCCGGGGAACAGCTGCACGCGGGAGCCGTAGTCCGCCAGCGCCTCCTTGGTGAAGACCAGCTTTCCCTCCGCTTCCCGGACCATCTTGAGCATATAGGCCACGTTCGTGTCCATGTCGTTGATCTCCGCAAGCCGGTTGGATTCCGCCCAGAAATCGGGCACGTCCTCAAAGCCCACAGACTGGATATAGCCCTGGGCCTGCATATCGTTCGGAGAGAGCGTCTTGTCGAAATCGTAACAGACGGCCAGGACGGGCCTGTCTTCCTTGGTCTTGCGTTCAAACTCCTTGGTCGGCATCGCATTCCTCCGGGATCTCGTTTTCCCTGCCATTGTAGCAAAAAAGCTTTTTTTCGGCTACCCCTTTCCGTGAGACCGGGCCCGGCTCCGGATCCTCTCCGTTTCGGCTGCCGATTTTGACTGCGGGGCTTGTACTTTGCCCGCGTTTCTGCTATATTTTGACCGGGAATCCGCCATCACCACGAAATATGGTAGACGAGGGGTACGGAGGTTCAGTATGAGCTACGCTGATGATATCTTTAAAGAAAACTGCACACGCATCCTGTCAGAAGGTGTCTGGGATACCGATCTGCCCGTCCGTCCCCGCTGGGAAGACGGAACGCCGGCGCATACGGTCAAACTGTTCGGCATCGTGAACCGCTACGATCTGACCAAAGAATTCCCGATGATGACGCTCCGGCGCACCGCCTGGAAATCGGCGCTCGACGAGCTTCTGTGGATCTGGCAGAAAAAATCCAACAATATCGCCGATCTCGGCAGCCACATCTGGGATTCCTGGGCGGACGAGAACGGTTCCATCGGCAAGGCCTACGGCTACCAGCTGGGCGTGAAGCACCGCTATCCGGAAGGCATGTTCGACCAGGTGGACCGCGTGCTCTGGGATCTGAAGCACAACCCCTCCAGCCGCCGGATCATGACCAACATCTATAACCATCACGACCTGTCCGAGATGGGTCTCTATCCCTGTGCCTACAGCATGACCTTCAACGTTTCCGGCAACAAACTGAACGCGATCCTCAATCAGCGCTCGCAGGATATGCTGACTGCCAACAACTGGAACGTCTGCCAGTACGCGATGCTCCTCATGATGATGGCGCAGGTCTCCGGCTTCACGGCCGGCGAGCTGGTGCACGTGATCGCCGACTGCCACATTTACGACCGGCACGTCGGCATGGTGAAGGAGATGCTCACCCGGGAAGGGTATCCCGCCCCGAAGGTGAGCCTTGATCCCGAGATCACCGATTTCTACGCCTTCACCAAGGCCTCCGTCCGGGTGGAGGATTACCGCTTCCATACGCTCGAAGGTAAGATCCCCGTGGCGGTCTGAGGAGGGCCCGTATGAATGTTATCGTTGCCGTCAGCCGCACCTGGGGCATCGGAAAGGGAGGCGATCTCCTCTTCCATTTCCGTAAAGATATGCGCTTTTTCCGGGAGATGACCCTCGGAAAGACCGTGATCATGGGCCGGAAAACGCTGGATTCCTTCCCCGGAGGGAAACCGCTTCCGAAGCGCCGCAATATCGTCCTGACCCGCTCCGCCGGCTTTTCCCGGGAGGGAGTGGAAGTCTGTCACGGCACGGAGGATCTGGCTCTTCTGCTCGCCGGAACGCCGGAGAGCGACGTGTTTGTGATCGGCGGCGGCGAGATCTACCGCCAGCTGCTGCCCTTCTGCAGCCGGGCCTACGTGACTCTGGTGGACGAGGATCCGCCCGCGGAGATCCGGTTCCCGGACCTTTCCCGGGAGGAAGGCTGGCGGATGACAGGGCTTTCCGACCCCGTGACGGAGGACGGCAGCACGTTCCGTTTCAGTATATGGACCCGGGAGGATCCTCATGGCCTTTAAAACCTTCTGTCTCACCCTGACCACGCCGAAGCTGGCCGCCGGAAAGTACATCCGGATCGGCCTGCTGGCGGATCTTCACAATATGAGAGCCCCGGGGCTCCTGACGGCCGTCAGGCGCAGCGCCCCGGATTTTTTGCTGCTCGCCGGCGACATGATCACGGCACCGCATGACGGGAGCCTTCCTCTCTTCGGCCGTGCCTACGGGCTGATTTCCCGCCTGGCCGCGGAAGTGCCGGTCGTTTCCGTCCCCGGCAATCACGAGGAACGCTGGGCGCGCGGCCGGTTCCGGGACCTGTACGAGGCCTACCGCCGCGGGCTCATGCGCAAGGGCGTGCTGTTCGCGGAGAACGAATCTTTCCGGCTCTCTCTCCCCGGCGGCGAGCTGCGGCTGACCGGACTGTCTCTGGACGGTTCCCGCTACGCTTCCCCGCGTGCCGCGCGCCGGTACGGGATCCCGCCTCTGACGGGAGACGAATTGCGCGGGAAGCTGGGCGCTCCGCAGGGGGAGGTTTTCGAACTCCTCGCGGCCCACGATCCGCGGCACTTCGGGGCCTATGCGGACTGGGGCGCGGACCTTATCCTCTCCGGCCACATGCACGGCGGCACGGTCCGGATCCCGGGTCTCGGCGGCCTGATAGGCCCCGGGATGGAGATCCTGCCACGCTACGACCGCGGCCTCTTCCGACAGGGGAAAAGCCGCCTGTTCGTCACCGCGGGCGCCGGCATGCACACGCTGCCGCTCCGCCTCTTCAACCGGCGCGAATACGTGCTGATCGTACTGGCCGGCACCGGTGCGGAGGGCTGAACATGGAACTTCCCGTCAAACTGGAGAGCTTCGAAGGCCCGCTGGACCTCCTGCTCCATCTGATCGATAAAAACAAGATCAACATCTACGATATCCCGATCGTCATGATCACCGAGCAGTACATGGACTATGTGAACCACATGTCCTACGAGGACCTGGACCGGGTCAGCGAATTCCTGGTCATGGCCGCTACCCTGCTGGAGATCAAAGCGCGGATGCTGCTTCCTTCCGAACAGACGGAGGAAGACGAGGAAGGCGATCCCCGGGAAGAACTGGTGCAGCGCCTGCTGGAATACCGGAAATTCAAACTGCTCGGCACGGATATGCGCGACATGGAAGTCGGGAGCGAGCATTTTTACTACCGCGCGCCTCTTCTTCCCGAGGAAGTGGCCCGTTACCGGCCCCCGCTGGATCTGGACGAATTCCTGAAGGACGTTTCCCTGCCCGGGCTCCGGAAGCTGTTCGACGAGATGCTCCGCCGGCAGGAAGAGCGGATCGATCCCCGGCACAGCCATTTCGGGGAGATCGAACGGGAGGCCGTGGAGATCGGCGACCGGCTGGACTTTGTCCGCAGCCGGATCCGCCAGCCCGGCCGTCACTCCTTCCGGGCGCTCCTGGCTTCGGCGGGGTCGAGACTGGAACTGATCGTGACCTTCCTGGCGGTGCTGGAGCTCGTGCATACCGGAGAGCTGTCGATCCGTGAAGACGGCAGCGAAGATTTTATACTGGAAGACAGCGCGGGGAGTGCTCCCGCGGCGGAGGCGGAAACGAATGAGAACTGAAGCATTGCTCGAAGGGATCCTGTTTGCGATGGGCGACTCGGTCGACCGGAGCACTCTGAGCGAGGCCCTGGAGATCACCCCCGAAGAGGTGGACGAGGCCGCCTCCCGGCTGGCCGCCGAGCTTGCGGAAAGCGGACGCGGCCTGGTGCTGAAACGTCTGGGGGACAGCTACCAGCTTTCCACCGCCGAGGACTGCTACCCCGCCCTCATCCGCATCGCGGTCAGGCCGAAAAAACCGGAGCTCACCAACGTCGTGATGGAGACCCTGGCGATCATCGCCTACAAGCAGCCGGTCACCAAGCAGGAGATCGAGCGGATCCGCGGCGTCAGCAGCGACCATGCGGTCAACCGCCTCGTCGAATACGGGCTCGTGACCGAAGTCGGCCGCGCCAATGCCCCCGGACGTCCGATCCTGTTCGGAACGTCCGAAGAATTCCTGAAGCGCTTCCGCCTGTCCTCCGTGGACGAACTGCCCGACATGTCGCCCGAACGGCTGGCCGCCATTGAAGAGGAAGTCGCCGCCGAGACCGCCGAAAAAGACGTCGCCGGGCTGGTGAACGTAGAGATCTGAAGCCGCGTGCCCGGGAGGTGCCCATGATCACGTTTGACGCCGAAAGCCGTATCTTTTACCTGGAAAACGAACAGATCACCTACGCGTTCGCAGTGCCGGAGGGGCGTTCCCCGGAGCATCTCTTCTTCGGGCCCCGCTGCGGACGCGACCTGACGACCGGAAGCTATTCACAGAATGGTCTGGCCCACCAGATCATCCGGAAGGATGCCTCCGGTTTTGCTTATAATCCCACGCGCGTGCCGCAGGAGATCCACACCGCGCTCGGCGGGGATTTCGGCGAGCCGACGGTCCTTCTGGGCGACTCCGCGGGAAACCGCCGTTTCGACCTCTCCTTCTCTGCCTTCCGGATCCTGCCGGTAAAACCCGCCCTTCCCGGCCTTCCCTCCCTGCGGGGCGGAGAAACGCTGGAACTCATCCTGACCGGGCGGGGCGTGACCGTCACGCTTCTCTATACCCTTTTTGAAGACTGCGGCGTGCTTGCCCGCAGCCTGTCCGTCCGCAACACCGGCGAAGCGCCGCTTTCCGTCAGGAAGGCTTTCAGCTTCGCTTTTTCTCTGCCCGTCGGCAGCTATAAAGCTGTCTCCCTCTGGGGGGCCGCCGGAAGCGAGGGACAGCTGCAGAACCAGCCCCTCTCCTCCTTCGGTCTTTTCGGCGTCGATTCCCGCCGCGGTTTTTCCTCCGCGATCCACAATCCCTTCCTGGCACTGGCGGAAGAGACCGCCACGGAAGACCGGGGGATGGTCTGGGGGGCCAACCTCGTCTGGTCCGGTTCTTTCGCCCTGCACGCGGAGCGGATGACCACCGGCCTCGTCCGATTCCAGGGCGGCTTCGACGCGGAAGACTTCGCGTGGAAACTGGAACCCGGCGAATCGTTCCAGGCCCCCGAAGCCGTCCTGGCTTTTTCGGAAGAAGGCCTTTCCGGCCTCAGCCGGGCTTATCACACCGCCTATCTCGACCATCTGATCGATCCCGCGCGGGCGAGGAAGCCCCGCCCGGTCGTGTTTAACAACTGGGAAGGGACCCGCTTCGATTTTAACGGCGACGGACTCCGGGAAATGATCCGCCTGACGGGAGACCTCAGCCCGGACGTCTTCGCGCTGGACGACGGCTGGTTCGGCAAACGGAACGACGCCTTCTCAGGGCTCGGCGACTGGACCCCCAACGAGGCCAAACTGGGCGGGCCGCTCTCCGACCTCGCCGCCTGCGTCCGGAAAACCGGCATGCGCTTCGGGCTCTGGTTCGAACCGGAGATGGTAAACGCCGACAGCGACCTTTTCCGGGCCCACCCCGACTGGGTGCTGCGGACCCCCTGTGACACGCCTGCCGAAGGCCGCAGCCAGCTGGTGCTGGATCTCACCCGGCCGGAAGTCCGGGACTACGTCGCCGCTGCGGTGAACCGGATCCTGGACAACTGTCCGGTCGATTACGTCAAATGGGACTGCAACCGCGACCTGACCGAAGGATACTCTTCCTCCCTCCCCGCCGAACGGCAGCAGGAAGTTTTCTACCGACAGATCCTGGGGCTCTACAACCTTTTGGACCGCATCGTCGGTACACATCCGGATATCTTTTTCGAGGGCTGTTCTTCCGGCGGTTCGCGCACCGATCCCGGGATGCTTGCCTATTTCCCGCAGATCTGGATCAGCGACCAGAGCGACTGCGCTGCCCGGGCGAAGATCCAGTACGGGATATCCCTCTTCTGCCCCCTGCCCGCGCAGTCCTGCCACGTGACCGCCTCCCCCAACCGGCGGGCGGCTCACCTGACTCCGATCGCCAGCCGGGCAGCCATAGCCGGACTCGGCGCGGCCGGTTTCGAATTCGACCCGCGCCGGCTGCCGCCGGAGGAGCTGGCGGCGGTTCCGGAACTCATCCGCCGCTTCCGTGAAGACGAAGACCTCGTGCTCCGGGGGGAGCTTCACCGGCTTCTGAGCCCGTTCGGGGGAAACTGGTTCGCGGAAGAACTGGTCCTGCCGGATCAGAGCGCGGCCAGGATCGTGGCGATGAAATTCCTGGAGAACTTCAATCAGCCGGATCCCCGGATCTATCCGCGCGGCCTCAGTCCGGATACCCGGTACCGGGCGGAGATCTTCTCTTCCGTCCCCGGAAAAGCGGCTCCGCAAAAGACCGGAGAATTCCTGATGAGCGGCAGGAGCCTGATGCATTTCGGGCTCCGTCCCGACTTTTCCGCCGGCGATTTCCAGTCTCTTATCCTCACTCTGCGTGCCGAAAAAGACGCTGTGTGAGTCGGAAAATGCACGGCAGGCGAATATCTTTCACTGTGAGTGCAAGATCCTGTATTTTCAGGTTATAAACTTTCAGGGACCTCCCATGCTAGCATGAAAATGCCGGAAAGGAGGTTCCCCTTATGAAAGAACGCTATTATGACCGTTACCGCCAAATGGGCGCCCGTATCGCCATGTACCGGAAGCTGAATGAGATCACGCAGGAACAGCTTGCCGATCTGGCCGACTGTGCGCCCTCCTTTATCGCCCAGATCGAAGTATGCCGGAATGCTCCCTCACTGGACATGCTCTTCGCCATCGCGGACGCGCTGGGCGTTTCCGCCGACAAACTTCTGGAGCCTGTTCCGGAGACATTCTTCCTGAGATCCCGGGCAAAAAAGAAGCCGTAATACAGAAAGGGAGGGATCCCGAGACCGGGGTCCCTCCCTTTCTGCGCCGGAAACCGGATCAGATATATCTGTCTTCGATGCCGCAGTGCCAGCTGGCGAAGGGCTTCGCGATGGCTTCCGACACGTAGCAGACGCCCTTGCCGAGGCGCATGATCGAAGCCGGACATTCCATGGAGATCGGTCCGTAGAGCTCGAGCCGCGAGATCATCCGCTGCCAGGTGTCGCCGGTGGAACTCGTCAGAAGGTTGTGCAGCTCGAAGCGGTCTTTGGCGGAGACCACATCCCTCGGGCCGATGGTCGCGGCCTTCGGGGGCACTGCCCAGACGTCGCCGGAAGCGCCCATCGGGCTGAACAGCGAATTTTCGCAGATCGTGAGCGGCGTCTCCGTCACGATACGGGATCCCAGCTTGCAGAACTCTTCCAGGGAATCCGCCGCAAACTCCTTGCTGCGCGGGTCGATGAAAGCCGTATGTCCCGGCCAGCCGGTCGCCGAATAGATGCAGTCCACACCGCCGCCGGAGATATCCTCGATCATCCGGGAATAGACGCCGTCGGCCTTGTTTTCATTCGTGAAGACGTGCCAGTGTTCCACGTCCGGGCGCAGATCCTCGCGGATCCGTCCGTAGAAATGGGTGCGGAAGGAATAGCCCAGCCCGGCGCCGTAGGTAAGGGGCGCCACGTTTCCGTCCTCATCCGCCCACTCGTCCATCGCGAACGCATCCACGTTCCGGGCGCTCACGTTGTACTTGTTCAGCATCTCGGCCACGGCGGAATAGGCGTCCGGCCACTGATTCGGGAAGATCATCGTCAGATGCGTGTCGTTCAGGTCGCTCATCAGGATCCGGTAAAAGATGTCCTGCACCATCAGCAGGGTAGGATCCAGAACGACCCTGACGCTGAAGCCGTTCCCGTTGGTGTACTCCATGTCTTCCCGGCGGATATTGCGGACACGCTCCAGTTCCTCAAGCGGCAGTTCGCTGTGCGGCAGGAAGGCAGCCGGTCTGAACCGGAACTCTTCATACAATCCCATAGCTTCTCCTCTCACGGCCTTACGGCCGGCTACAGTATAGGCCGGCGGCCCTCTCCTGTCAACAGGGGGCCTGTACGGACATCCTCATCAGCAGCCCGCCCTTTTTGTTCCCGGGCTACAGGCAGCACAGAAGCGGCATGTACCGGTTGCTCATCATACAGCAGCTGCAGATCGCGATATAGATCAGATATTTGACGCAGATCCGGGTGCCGTATACGGAGCTGCGGCCGTAATCCGTGCCCCGGCTCTCGTACCAGCTTCCGGTCCCTTCCAGCTGCTTTTTCAGCTGGAAGTATTCTTCGTTGTCAGGGTCCATCTGCGAGGCGCTGCGGGCATAGTCGAGCGCCGCGATGTTGTTGCCCAGGCCGTTCTGGGCGTGCGCGGCCAGATAGTACCAGAACGCGGTCCGGTTCTCCAGCGAGGAAAGTACGTTCCAGGCCTCCTGATAATGACCGGCGTTGATATAGTTTACCGCCGCGCGAAGCCTCACGGCCTCTTCCTCCGAATACCCGCGGAAGGCGTCTTCCTCCGCCGTGCCGCGGGGGGCAGCCCCGCCTCCGAAGCCGAAGCTGAAGCCGAACGGGCCGAAGCCAAAGCCGAAGGGGCCGAAGCCGCCGAAGGGTCCGTAGTCCGACCGTCCCTGGCCGGAAGGACCTCCGTAGGAACCGCCGGAATACGAACTGCCGGACGACTGATACGAACCGGAAGATGCCTCCCGCTCACTGTAATCGCCGCGGTAGCCCAGCTCCCGGTCCTTCATGATCCGGTCGTAGGCCTGCTGCACTTCTTTGAACTTCTCTTCAGCCTGGGCAGCGTTCGGATTGTTGATATTCGCGTCCGGATGATACTGCCGGCTCAGCTTCCGGTAGGCCTTTTTGACCTCCTCGTCCGAGGCGGAAGCATCCACTCCCAGGATCTGATAGGGGTTTCTCATCGCTCCTCCTCCCTGCCGGAGACCGGCGTTTCCCCTGAGGGAGCCGGAGCCTCTTCCGAGGCCTTCCCGGCGGCCTTCGCCGCCTTTTCCCGTTCTTCTTCTCCGATCTTCTCGAACCGCCCCCAGACGCCGGCATAGAGGATATTCCGCAGGATCGCTTCGTGACGCAGGATGGGCAGGTGCTCAAAGGCGCGGCAGCACTCTCCCATCATCATGTTGAGGATCTCTCTGGCTTTGTTCTCCACGGCCGGCCGCGTCTCTCCGTATGCCAGCCAGGGATTATAGCTTCCCTTCGCCCGGTCTCTTTCCAGATCGTCGTAGGCATCCATCAGATAGATGAACTTGCCGAGGTAGAATCCCAGGTTCCGGAGATACGGAGCCCAGATATCCTCCTTCGGAGTAAAGATCTCCCCCAGCATCCGCCCGGTGAGGCCGGAGGCGTCGTCCAGCGATCCGCCGCCCGCCTTTTCCCGTTCCGACAGAGCGGCGACGTACTCTTTCACCGCCTGCGCCTGACGGGGATAGTACTCCGCAAGGCCTTCGGCTTTCCTGCGCAGCAGGTCCGCCCCGATCTTCCCTCCGAGCTTCCGTTCGTCCTTCCAGTCATCCTCCAGGTTATAGTAGGAAAGGAGAAGATTCATGTGAGCGGCATATTCCACGTACGGATCAGTCACGGTCGGATGCTTCACGCCCGGATGCAGCAGGCAGAGAGTGGTCCCTTCGGTGCTTTCCGGCTCGTAAAGACCGCCGAGCAGCATCGCGAGGAAGGTCATGTCATAGGAAAGCGTAGCCTGCCCCGCCAGCCCGTACCGGCGCCTGAGCGCCCGGCAGAGCCCGCAGTAGTAGGCCCGGTAGGTCTCGAATTCCCTGATCTTCAGTTCCGGCTGCTGCACCGTCACATAACCGAACATAAGCCTGTCTCCCGTCTTCTAAGAGCGCTTGACGAATATCTCCCCGCAGCGCGGGCAGGTGATCTCGATCTTCCCGCGGCCCCGCGGGACGCGGACCCGCTGGCTGCATTTCGGGCAGCGGAAAATGCGGTGTTCGGCATCGCTCCGCGGACGGGAAGCCCGCTCGGAGCGGGGTTCCTGCTGCCGGTAGGCGTCCCGGACGCCCTTCGTTCTGCCGGCAAAGAAATCCAGCACCTTCTGCTTCAGCAGCAGATACCGGGTATTTTCCCGGTAGCGTTTCTGCGTGTTTCTGGAAAACATCCGCAGATACGCCAGGATGATAAGTCCCCAGATCACCAGAGACAGCACGAAGGTATATTTCCGTACAAACAGATTGACGATGATCAGGATGAAGGTCACCGCCAGAATAAAGCTGTTCAGGTTGTCGTTGCCGTTCCGGCCCGCCATGAAGCGGGCAAAACGTTCCCGAAGCCGCATGGGCTGATCCTCCTATCAGTGGATTTACGGGAGGCAGTATACCGGAGAATTGTGTCTTTCCGGTGGAAAAAGCCTGAAAAATCTATAAACCGCCCCGCTCAAAGCTGCGCGGCGATCGCCCGGATCTTCCGAAGGCGGTGATTGACGCCTGATTTCCCGAGCGGGGGATCCAGCATCGCCCCCAATTCCTCGAGGGAAGCGTCGGGGTGCTCCAGCCGCAGGACCGCCATATCGTAGAGATCCTTCGGCAGGGACGAGAGGCCGGCCTTCTCTTCGATCTGACGGATGGCCGCCGCCTGGTCGGTCCCCGCGTCCGCGATCTTTCTGAGATTGGCCGTGTCGCAGTTCGTCTGGCGGTTCACCTCGCCCTGAATGCTCCGGTAGATGCGGATATCTTCGAGGACGAGCCGGCTTTTGAACGCGCCCATGTGGGCCAGGGCGTCCGAGATCTGCTCTGACTCCTTGATATAGACCATATAGCCGTTCTTCCGTTCGGAGATGCGGCCGCGGAGCCCCAGCGTCTCCAGCACTTTCCGGATCTGCTCCGCCCGCTCGGGGATCGCGGTGTTCCATTCCAGGTGGTACCCCCGCTTCGGGTCGCTGATCGTGCCCTGCACCAGAAAGGACGCCCGCAGGAAGGCCTTCCGGCAGCACTCCCTCTCCAGCAGTTTTTCCGGGACGGGCGTCTCCAGTTCCCGGAGAGCGCCTTTAGCGTTCATATAGCCCAGTTCGGTCAGCATGCGCCGGATCGCTTCCTGTTCCCGGACGACGAGGGTGTAAAGCGGCGAAAGCCAGCCCGGATCTTTCATCCGGCTGACTTCCGGGACGATGCCGTACAGAGCGCGCAGAAGGAAATCCGCCCGCCGGAGAGCCGGCAGGTTGTCGCTCTGGAGAACCAGGAAGATCACCCCGCGCCGGGGGAGGGCATAGCAGCCCAGCCCCGAAAGGAGCACCGCCAGTTCCGCCCTGCGGCAGTGGACGCCCTTGACCGGAAGCACCGACAGACTCTCTTTGGTCTCGTGAGAGAAGGAACCGCTCATTCTAAAACTCACCCACCATACGGACTTCCGGCTCCAGCGTCACGCCAAAGCGTTCGAAGACCCGCCGCTGCACTTCTTCCATCAGCTGCCGGACCTCCCGTGCCGACGCGCCGCCCCGGTTGATGACGAATCCGGCGTGTTTTTCCGAAACCTGGGCCGCTCCGACTGAAAAGCCCTTGAGTCCGGCATCTTCGATCAATTTTCCCGCAAAAAAGCCTTCCGGCCTCTTAAACGTGCTTCCGGCACTAAAATATTCCAGAGGCTGCTTGTCCTGCCTGCGTTTCTGGAGATCCTTCATTGTCTCACGGATCTTCTCCGGATCGCCCTCCGCCAGCGAGAGCACGGCTGACAGGATCACCCCGCCCTCCGCTTCGATCCGGCTGTGGCGGTAGGAAAAGTCCATCTCGTCTCCGCGAAAGCTGCGGATCCCGCTTTCCGTGAGCACGCGGACCCCGCGTACCGCCGCCTTCATCTCCCCGCCGTAGGCGCCCGCGTTCATGAAGACCGCGCCGCCGAGAGATCCGGGGATGCCGCCTGCAAATTCCAGGCCCGTGAGCGAGGCGTCCGCGGCCAGGCGGGAGAGTTTCATCAGCGGGATCCCGGCCCCTGCCGTGATCTCCGCGCCGTTTCGGGCGCACTCCGAAAGACCGGCCATGCTGAAGACGGCCCCCCGGATGCCCCGGTCCCCGACCAGCAGATTGGAGCCGTTCCCGAGGATCAGGTACGGGATCTCAAACCGCCGGCACAGAACCGTCCCGATCTCCAGCGCCTCCTCGTCGGCCGGCTCCGCGAAAATGTCCGCACTCCCGCCGATATGAAAGCTGGTATGCCGGCGCATGGGCTCTCCCAGGGTCAGTTCCACCCGGTCCGTCTCCTGTCGGTAGCACTCCAGAAAATCGTAGATCGCTTCCGACGAGCTCATTCCATGCCCTCCAGACTGCGTCTCATCTTCTCTTCAAAGCGGCGCTCCAGCTCCTGATAGGCGTCGTAGCCCATCCGTTTCTGGCGGAAGTTGATCGCCGCGGTCTCCACGATGATAGCCACATTCCGGCCGGGGCTTACCGGCACCGTGTAGCAGGGGATCCTGGCCCCGAGATACTCGGCGAACTCTTCCTTCATGCCCAGACGGTCAAAGGTCTTCTCCCGCGCCCAGTCCTCCAGCCGGATGACCATGCTGAGAGGCATCTCATCCTTGATGCACTCCACCCCGAAAATGGTCTTGATATCGATCACGCCGACGCCCCGAAGCTCCATCAGATACTTCGTCACTTCCGGCGCCGTGCCGATCAGTTCCGTTTCATTGTAGCACCGAAGCTCCACCGCATCGTCGGCTACCAGCCGGTGTCCGCGCTTGATGAGCTCCAGCGCCACTTCGCTCTTGCCGATGCCGCTCTCGCCCACGATCAGGACGCCCTCGCCGAACACGTCGACCAGAACGCCGTGAATGGTGATCATCGGCGCCAGCCGCACCTCCAGCAGATGGAGGATTCGCATGGTGAACCCCGACGTGCTCTTCTGCGTGCTCAGGACCGGGACGCGGTGCAGCCAGGCCTTGTCCAGGATGCTCCGCGAGGGGATCTGGCCCCTGGTCGCGATCAGGCAGGGAATACCGCGCGCGAACAGTTCCTCAACGACCCGCACCTGCTCTTCCTCCGGCAGGGTCTCCAGATAAGCCCATTCGACCTTGCCCATGATCTGGATCCGGGTCGGATCGAAATGGTCGAAAAAGCCCGTCAGCTGCAGCGCCGGCCGGTTGACCTCCATTGAACGGATCACCGCGTCTTCGAGCGGGATCTCGGGGGTCAGATTGGTCAGCTGCATTTCCTCTATGATCTTTTGCAGAGGGACACCGGTCATGGGTCCTTCCTCCCTTCGTTTCTCATCGGTATTGTAGGGCAGTCCCCGGGGAAAATCAACGGGTTTCCTCTTCCGGCAGTTCTCCGCCGCGGAAGAAAGCATACACCGACTCTGCCGACGCCCGGTTCATCTTCGGGACGGCCAGCAGCGCCTCCATATCCGCCTCCTTCAGGGCGTCGATGCTCCTGAAAGCCCGCATCAGTTCCCGGCGTCTGGCCGGTCCGATCCCGGGGATATCGTCCAGGATCGAATGGACCTGGGCTTTTCCGCGCAGCGATCGGTGGTATTCGATCGCGAAGCGGTGCGCCTCGTCCTGGATCCGGGTGATCAGGCGGAAGACGTCCGACCGCGGGTCGATGGGCACTTCCTCCTCCCGGAAGATCAGTCCCCGCGTCCGGTGCCGGTCGTCCTTGACCATGCCGCAGACCGGGATCGGCAGGCCCAGTCCGCCCAGGACCGCCTCAGCCGCGTGCACCTGTCCGGCTCCGCCGTCCATCATAATCAGATCGGGAAAGTGCACGAAGGAATCCCCCTCCGCCAGTCCCTTTTCCCGGAGCAGGCCTCTTTCCTCCTTCCCGTGCTCGAAGCGCCGGCAGAGCACTTCGCTGAGGGAAGCCACGTCGTTCACCCCTTCCGTGAAACGGATCCGGAACTTCCGGTAATCGTTCTTTTTGGGACGGCCGTCTTCGTAGACCACCATGGAACCGACGGTCGCGAACCCGCTGATGTGCGAGATATCGTACGCCTCGATCCTCCGCAGCGTCCCCAGGCCGAGCAGTTCCCGGAGCGCCTCCTGCGCGCCCGCCGTACGGCTCTCCTCCCGCTCCGCGCTGCTCTTTTCGATCGCCAGCAGGCGGGCGGCGTTTTCCCCCGCCATTTCGGTCAGGCGTTTTTTCTCTCCTTTTTCGGGCCGGCGGATCGCCACTTTCCGGCCGCTGCGCGTCGACAGGATCTCCTCGAGCTCCCGGTGATGCGCCGGCAGGGTATCCACCAGGATCTCCTTCGGCAGGAAGGGCGTGCCCCCGTAGAACTGCCGGATCAGCTGGGACATGACCTCTTCCGGCGGATCCGACTCGGGCGCCGTCACCCGGCAGTGGTCCCGGCCGATCATCCGCCCTCCGCGCACGAAGAAAAGCTGCGCGACCGCCGTCTCTCCGTCCCGGGCGACAGCCAGGATATCCCGGTCCTCCCCGTCCGTATCGGTGATCTTCTGGCGCTCCTCCAGCAGGGTCACCTGCTTTATCAGGTCCCGGAAGCGCGCCGCTTCTTCGTATTCCATCCGCTCCGCGGCCGCCGTCATCTTCTCCTTCAGATACCGGAGGACCGGCTGGTATTCGCCTTTCAGGAACCGCCTCGCGTCCGCGACGTGGCGCCCGTATTCTTCCGGCGTGATATACCCCTGGCAGGGCGCCGGACACAGCTTCATCTGATAGTTCAGGCAGGGGCGGCTCTTTCCCTGATCCTCCGGCAGTTTCAGCCGGCAGGTCCGGAGCGCGAACAGGTTCTGCATCAGCCGGAGCGTCTCCCGCACCGCCAGGCCGCTGGTATAGGGTCCGAAATAGACGTTTCCGTCCCGCTTCATCCGGCGGGCCATGACGGCGCGCGGATAGGTCTCCTCCAGCGTCAGACAGATATAGGGGTAATCCTTGTCGTCCATCAGGAGCGTATTGTAGCGCGGCCGGTGCTCCTTGATCAGGTTGGACTCCAGCACCAGCGCCTCCGTCTCCGAATCCACGACGATCGTCTCGAAACGTTCGATCTCGGAGATCATCCTGAGGATCTGCGGCCCCCGGTTCACGGTCTTCTGGAAATACTGACGCACCCGGTTCTTCAGATTCACCGCTTTTCCGACATACATGATCTCCCCCGCGGCGTTCATCATCAGATACACCCCGGGGCGGTCCGGCAGCTTTTTCAGTTCATCTTTGATCACAAAGGGCATAGGGCTTCCTTTCACCTTTTCCGGGCGAAAAATCCGTTTTTCATTATATCTATTTCCCGGCGAAAATGCTATAATCCAAAAGACAGAATTACCAGTGGAGGCATCCTTATGCGCTTTATGTTTCACAGCATGGGCCGGTACAGGGGCAGGATCACGGGGACGATGGCCCTGAAGTTCCTTGCCGGTATCGCCGAACTTATGCTCCCCTACATTTTGGAGCATCTGATCGACGATATCGTCCCGACCGGGGAGATGCGTCTCGTGATCCTGTGGGGATCCATCATGATCCTCAGCGCCGGGATCTGCGCGTTTCTCAACATCACTTCCAACCGCTTCGCGTGCAACAACGCCCACCTCGTCACCTACGACGTACGGCAGGAGCTGTTCGAAAAGACCGCCAATCTGTCGGGATCGCAGGTCGACCATTTCGGGCTCCCGAGCCTGACGAGCCGCATGACCAGCGACAGCTACAACGTGCAGGGCTTCGTCCAGGCGTTTCAGACCATCTGCGTGCGGGCGCCGTTCATCCTGGCAGGCGGGATCATCGTCACGATGACGCTGGATCCGGTCCTCTCCGCCATCCTCTGCGCCATGCTCCCTCCGCTGTTTCTCATCGTTTTCACCGTTTCCCGCAAAGGTATCCCGCTTTTCAACAAAGTGCAGGTCTCCCTTGATAAAGTCGTCCGCATCATGCGGGAGAACATCACGGGCATCCGGGTCGTCAAGGCCCTGACGAAAAGCGAATACGAAAAAGCCCGTTTTTCCGACGCCAACGAAGATATGATGAAGACCAACATCCGGGCCAGCCGCCTCATGGCGATCCCCGGCCCGACGATGCAGATCTTCCTCAACACCGGCCTCGTGATCGTCGTACTGGTCGGCGCCCACCGGGTCGACAGCGGCCTGATGAAGCCCGGCGTCATCCTCGCGTTCCTGACCTATTTCAACATGATCCTTTTCAGTGTCGGTGCCCTGAACCGCATCTTCATGATGATGAGCAAGGCGACCGCCTCCGCGGACCGTATCCGTGAAGTCATGGAAGTCGAGGACGATCAGCCTGTCCTGGGTCCCGACGAAGCGAAACAGCCCTCCGGCGAAGGCTTCATCCGCTTCGAGCACGTGAACTTCCGCTACCGGAAGCGCGAGGGCGTGACCGGCATCTTCACCGACGTTTCCGCCGGAGACTCCCGCGACGCCGAGTACGGGGGCGAACAGGAAAACTGCCTGACCGATATGGACTTCACGATCCGCCGGGGCGAGAGCCTCGGGATCATCGGTCCCACCGGCTGCGGAAAATCCACGATCCTGAACCTGCTCATGCGCTTCTACGACGTGGAGGACGGCGGAGTCTTCGTGGACGGAAAGGACGTCCGCTCCTACGAAAAGGACGATCTGCGCCGCCGTTTCGGCGTAGTCTTCCAGAACGACACGATCTTCAACCAGACCCTCCGCGAGAACATCGCCTTCGGGCGCTGCGTGGAGGAAGCCGATATCTGGCAGGCGACCGACGACGCGATGGTCGGCGGGTATCTGCGCGAGCTCGAAGAAGGCCTCGATTACATGGCCGACATCAAGGGCGCCAACCTTTCCGGCGGCCAGAAGCAGCGTCTGCTCATCTCCCGCGCCCTGGTCGGAAAGCCGGAGATCCTGATCCTCGACGACTCCTCCTCCGCGCTCGACTACAAGACCGACGCGGCGCTGCGCGGCGCGATCAGCCGGAACTACGAAGGAGTCACCACGATCATGGTGGCGCAGCGCGTGAGTTCCCTCCAGAACATGACCCACATCCTGGTCATGGAGGACGGAAAAACGATCGGCTACGGCACCCACGAGGAACTGCTTGCGACCTGTCCCTACTACCGGGATGTCTTTGAGAGCCAGATGGGCTCTCTGGCCTAGGAAGGAGGGACCGCCATGCCGCCTATGGGACAGCCCCGGGGAAAGCTTGAAAAACCCGAAAACGCCAAAGGAACGCTGCGCAGGATCTTCGCGTACATCCTGAAATACAAATGGGTGATCCTCCTCTTCTGCGCGCTCACCCTGCTCTCGAACCTGCTCAACCTGAGAGGGCCGCGTCTCGCCGGAAAGGCGATCGGCGAGGCCGAAGCCGGTGTCGGAAAAGTCAATTTCGACATGGTGCTCTACTATGCGAAACGCATGCTGGCCGTCTATCTGGCCGGCGGCGTGCTCAACTTCGTCGTACACGTCGGCATGATGCGCGTCAGCCGCATGGTCGCGCGCAATATGCGCCGCGACATCTTCAACAAGCTGGTCGCGATGCCGGTGAAATTCTTCGACCGGAACCAGTCCGGCGACATCATCAGCCGCGTCTCCTACGACGTGGACGTGGTCGCGACTTCCATCTCCACCGATCTCGTGCAGATCATCACGAGCATCGTGACCGTCGTCGGCTCCTTCGTCATGATGTGCGTGACGTCCCTGCCGCTCATGGTCTGCATGCTCGTCACGATCCCGCTCGCGATCCTCATCACCAGGACCCGGGCAAAGATCTCCCGGCCGCTCTTCCGCAAACGCAGCGCCGCCTACGGAAAGATGAACGGCTACGTGGAAGAGATGTTCAGCGGCCAGAAGACCATCCTGGCCTACGCCCACGAAGGGGACGTCTGCCAGGAATTCAGCGGGATCAACAAGGAAGCCGCCGAAGCCTACTACAAGGCCCAGGCCGTGGCCATGACCGCCGGCCCGCTCGTCGGCTTCGTAAACAACCTGGGACTGAGCCTTATCGGCCTGATCGGTTCGGTCTTTTATCTCCGGCACATCGTGACCCTGGAAGCGATCTCCACCTTCGTGCTCTATTCCCGGAAATTCTCGGGCCCGATCAACGAGGTGGCGAACATCTACAACGAAGTGCTTTCGGCGCTCGCCGCCGCGGAGCGCGTCTTCCGCTTCCTGGATGAAGAGATCGAGAAGCCGGACGATGAGGACGCCATCGTCCTCTCAGACGTGAAAGGCCACGTCCGCTGCGATCACATCTCCTTCGGCTATCTCCCCGGCAAGACCATCCTTCACGACCTGACGCTGGACGCGGAAGCCGGGAAGACCATTGCGATCGTCGGCCACACCGGCGCGGGCAAGACCACCATCATCAACCTGCTCATGCGCTTCTACGACGTGGACAGCGGCGTGATCACCGTGGACGGCCACGATATCCGGCACGTGACGCGGGATTCCCTGCGGCGCAGCTACGCGATGGTGCTGCAGGACACCTGGCTCTTCAACGGGACCATCTTCGACAACATCGCCTACGGCAAGCAGGACGCGACCATGGAGGAAGTGATGGCCGCCGCCAAGGCAGCCCACATCCACAAGACCATCATGCAGCTGCCGGAAGGCTATCAGACCGTCATCTCCGAGGACGGCGGCAACATCAGCAAGGGCCAGAAGCAGCTGCTCACGATCGCGCGGGCCATGCTCTACGACGCGCGCATGCTGATCCTGGACGAGGCGACCTCCAACGTCGACACGAACACCGAACGCCGGGTGCAGAAGGCCATGACCAACCTGATGAAGGGCAAGACCTGCTTCGTCATCGCGCACCGGCTCTCCACGATCCAGAACGCCGATCTGATCCTGGTGCTGGATCACGGCGACGTGGTGGAGCAGGGCACCCACGAAAGCCTGATGGCCGCGAAAGGGCACTACTATTCTCTCTACGCCGCGCAGTTCGAGTAGAGATTTTTGAAACAATCATCCGGTAAAGGAGCAACTGTTTTGGGCAAATATTTCGGAACCGACGGCTTCCGCGGGGAAGCCGGTGTTGACCTGACGGTCATGCATGCCTATGAGATCGGCCGTTTTCTCGGCTGGTACTACGGAAAAGATCACCGCGCGAAGATCGCGATCGGCAAAGATACCCGCCGGTCGAGCTACATGTTCGAGGACGCCCTCTGCGCAGGCCTGGCCGCCTCGGGCGCGGATACATTCCTGCTTCATGTGACGCCCACCCCGAGCGTTTCGTACGTGGTGCGCACGGAAGATGATTTCGACTGCGGGATCATGATCTCCGCCAGCCACAACCCCTTCTACGACAACGGGATCAAGCTGATCAACGGCAAAGGGGAAAAGATGGAGGACGCGGTCATCGCGGAAGTCGAGAAGTACCTGGACCACGATCTTCCGCCGATCCCCTACGCGACCCGGGACCGCATCGGCCGCACGACGGATTATTCCGAGGGCCGGAACCGCTACATCGGCTACCTCATCTCCCTGGCGACCCGCTCCTTCAAGGGGATGCGGATCGGCCTCGACTGCGCGAACGGCTCCGCCTTCGCGATCGCAAAGAGCGTATTCGACGCCCTGGGAGCCAAGACCTTCGTCTGCGCGAACGATCCGGACGGGCTCAACATCAACGAAAACTGCGGCTCCACCCATATCGAGAACCTGCAGCGCTTCGTGCGCGAGCAGCATCTGGACGCCGGCTTTGCCTACGACGGAGACGCCGACCGCTGCCTGGCCGTGGACGAGCACGGCGATCTGGTGGACGGCGACAAGATCCTGTATATCTGCGGCTGCTACCTGCGGGAAAGAGGGCTTCTCGACACCAATACCGTCGTGACGACCGTCATGTCGAATTTCGGTCTCTACAAAGCCTTCGACGAAGCCGGCATCCTTTATGAGAAGACGCAGGTCGGCGACCGTTTCGTCTACGAAAACATGCTGGAGAACGGCCACCGTCTCGGCGGCGAACAGTCCGGGCATATCATCTTTTCGAAATACGCGACGACCGGGGACGGGATCCTGACGTCCCTCAAGCTGATGGAAGTCATGCTCGAGAAGAAACAGCCTCTCAGCAAGCTGGCCGAGCCCGTCACCATCTTCCCGCAGATCCTGAAAAACCTGCGCGTCTCCGACAAGGCGAAGGTCCTCGGTTCGGAGACGGTCAAGGCTGCTGTGGAAGCCGCCGCCAAAGCGCTGGAAGGCACCGGCCGCGTACTGGTGCGTCCCAGCGGCACCGAACCCGTCATCCGCGTGCTTGCGGAGGGAGAGGATCACAGGCTCTGTCTCTTCTGCGTAGAGAACATTCTCCGCGCTCTGCGCAGCGCCGACGCCGACTGAGTGATCGGAAGGAAGAAGTATGGAACAGGAAAGCACGCTGCATAAATATGCCCGCTGGTTCTTTTCCCTGGCACTGACCGTGCTGGGCTGTGTTCTGGCTGTCAAGGTGCTCCCGCGGCTCCTCGTTTTCTTCATGCCCTTCGTGATCGGCTGGATCATCGCCCTTCTGGCCGCGCCGCTGGTACGCTTCGCCCGGAGAAAACTGCACATGACTGGCAAGCTTGTCTCGGGCATCTTCATCGTAGTGGTGATCCTGATCATTCTGGGGATCCTCTACGGTCTCGGATCCCTGCTCTTTAGCGAGATCGTCGCTTTTGTTCCCTCCCTGCCCGGTTATGTTTCCACCCTCAGCGATACGGTAAGCTCCATCGGCGCGTGGCTGCGCAGCACCCTGGACAAGCTGCCCGAATCCCTTATCGAATCGGCAGAGGGCTTTGTGGACAACCTGAAAGGCATTGTCCTCGGCTGGGCCGGCGATCTGGGATCCTACATCACCTCTCTGGCCGGAAAGCTGATCTCCTCGATCCCCAATGCGATCATTTACGTGATCCTGACCGTCCTCAGTTCTTTCTTCCTGATCACCGAGCGGGACAATATCTCTACCTGGCTGCGTACCAGGACCCCTGCCTTTATCCGCGAAAAAATGCCTGCCGCCAGGGCCGCTCTGAAAAAAGCCGTCGGCGGCTATCTGATGGCGCAGATCAAGATCATGGGGCTCGTCGCGGTGATCATCCTGATCGGTCTTCTGATCCTCCGCGTCTCCTATGCTTTCGCGATCTCGCTGATCACGGCCTTCATCGACGCCCTGCCCGTCTTCGGCTCCGGCTTCATCCTCTGGCCCTGGGCGCTCGTCAAGATCCTGAGCGGCGATATCCTCTACGCGGTCGGTCTTTTGGCCATCTACGCCGCCGTACAGATCCTCCGGCAGTTCCTGCAGCCGCGGATCATGGGCGACAGCATCGGCCTTTCTCCGCTGGCCACCCTGTTCTTCTTTTACATCGGCTTCCGCTTCTACGGGGTCGGCGGTATGATCCTTGCGGCTCCCGTCGGAATGATTATCGTGGAACTGTACCGGCTGGGGCTCTTCAACGCGGCGCTGACGAGCCTCCGCGAGATGGCCGCCGAGCTCATCGAACTGATCCGCCCGCCGAAGCCGAAAGAGGAGCCCCCGGCGGAAGCAGGCCCGGAAGAGCCGGAAGTGGTTCCCGCCGAAGCGGAGGGGACCGCCAAAGAGGAACCGGCGCCGGGAGGCAGAAAAGAGCCTCTCTTCGGGAAGAAAAAGAAACCGTGAGAGGCAACAAAAAAAGACTGCGGCTGCAGTCTTTTTTTGATTTCGGACAGATTCCTACGAAGCCGTTCCGGATCCCGAAAAAACCTCCGTGCTCCATTCGATGCCGGTCTCATCCTCTGCAGATTCCTCTTCATCGGAGCCCGTCCCCATCACAAAGGCAAGGATGATCACGATGATCAGGGTCAGCAGGTATCCCGGCCAGCGCGGCTGTCTCTCTTCTCTTCCTCTGGAGTAATAGTATTCCATAACGGTCCCTCAGTGAATGTAGAGCAGGATCTGGGGATCCTTTTCCTTGTCCAGCCAGTCAAACAGGCGGATCATGGTCTTCCGGGGCAGTCCCACACAGCCGCCCGTATTCGTATCCTTGATGTGGACGAAATAGGCGTAGCCGCCGTTATAGTTGAAGAATACGGCGTAGTCGTAGTTCGGGAGGTAATGGATCAGGTCCTCTTCCTCGGTGCCCCAGTCCACCATATCGGGGGTGATCACGGTGCACTCGTAGGTATCGTATTCATACTTCGGGTAGGTGCCGTCCTCCGTGACGATGACCGGCTGATTGAAGTATTTGGATTTGTTGATCCCGCCGGCCCAGTGGTGATGCTCGGTGATCTTGAAATAGTCCATTTTGAGGCCGGTCAGTTCGAAAGCACCGAAGCAGGGCCCCAGATCAAACAGTCCGACAGGCGTCCGGGCAATGGAATCGTTGGCGTCCGGGCCGGTTCCGTCGCGGCCGAGGTATCCCAGTTCCCAGGCCAGCATATTCTCCGAATAAGCCTGGGCGACGTCAGCCTGATGCCACTCGCCCTCTTCGTCCTTCTCGAAGAAATAGACCGCCCCTATGCGGGTCCCCTCGCTCGACATAGCGCGCACGATCACCAGCTGGCTGCCGGTGATGTCTTCAGGCGTATATCCCGCGTCCTCGATCAGTTTCTGAAAATAGAAGGCGTCGATACTGAAGGGCTTCGGCGGCTCGGTAGGAGCCTCGGTCTCGGTCGGTTCGACAGGAGTCTCGGTCGGTGTCTCGGAAGGTGTCTCCGCAGGCGTTTCCGTCGGTTCCGTCGGAGCGGGCGTCTCCGGCTCCGTTTCCGAGGAAGGTGCCTCTGTCGGTTCTTCTTCCGATTTCACGGGCAGCGTAGGGCCCGTCTGAACGGGAGCCAGCGTGGAATCCGGAAACAGGAGTCCGCATCCGCTGAATAAAAGGACAGAGCAAATGAGAACCGCCAGCACCTGTCTGCACATTTTTCTGTGTCTCATGGAATTCTCCGATAAAGCTTTTCCGCCGTTTCCGGCGTTCTTTATTAGTGTACCATTTTCTGTCCGTGAGTCAACCGGAAAATCGTACGGCAGGCCGCTGCCCGAAAAAGCCTTGACGCAGGAGCCGGTTTTTCCTACAATTGAGCCTGAAAAAAGACCGTGCCGGCCTGTGATCCGTACGGTCCGGAAGGAGTGTTCCCATGAACTCAGACAAAAAACAGATCGCAGTCATCACCGGCGCCTCTTCCGGCATGGGCCGGGAGTTTGCCCTGACTCTTTCCGGGCACGGCTCGTTCGACGAAGTCTGGCTGATCGCCCGGACAGAGGAAAAACTGCGGGAGACTGCGGAAAAGATCCCTTTCCCGGCCCGCGTGCTGCCGTACGATCTGACTGAGCCGGCCTCCCTGTCTACCCTGAAAGCACTGCTCGAAACCGAAAAACCGTCTGTCCGCCTGCTCGTGAATGCCTCCGGTTTCGGGCGCTTCACCGCCTGCGAAAACCTGGACGAAAACGACTCCCTGGGCATGATCGACCTCAACTGCCGCGCCCTTACCGCTCTCACGCAGATGTGCCTCCCCTATATGACGGAAGGCGCCCGCGTCGTCGAATTCGCGTCTGTCGCGGCGTTCCAGCCGACTCCCTATATCAATATCTACGCGGCTTCCAAGGCCTACGTGCTCAGTTACTCGCGCGCGCTGAACAGGGAACTTGCAGGGCGCGGGATCCGCGTCTTCGCGATCTGCCCTTTCTGGACGAAGACCGCCTTTTTCGACCGGGCGATCCATTCGGACGAACCCACCGTCGTCAAACACTACGCGGCCATGTACGAGCCGGAGTTCATCGTCCGGAAGGCCTGGCACGTCCTGGAAAAGACCAAAAAGGACCATCTGGTCCCCGGCCTGACCGCCAGGCTGCAGGTACTGGCCGTGCGGATCCTGCCCCACAGTCTGGTCATGAAGCTGTGGATGTCCCAGCAGAAATTAAACTGAAGGTTTCCCGCGGACGCATTCGGAAGTCATGGAAACGGCTCTCCGTCCGCCGTATAATAATCATATCTGAGAGTCCCATCGGGATCCGTATAAGAAGGAGCCTTGCAGGATGAGCACTGTCGCCGCAAAAGCGCCGGAAAACCGAAAGATCGTATTTACCAATCAAATGCTGAAGGCCCTGATCATTCCGCTGGTCTTCGAACAGCTGCTGACCATCACGGTCGGCCTGGCCGACTCGCTCATGGTCGCGCAGGTGGGGCAGGCCTCGATCTCCGCCGTCAACCTGGTCGACCAGCTCAGCAACCTGATGATCCAGATCTTCACCGGCATGGCGGCCGGCGGCGCCGCCGTGGCGGGCCAGTATCTCGGCCGTCAGCAGAAGGACAACGCCCGGCGCTCCAGCCACCACATGTTTCTTCTCCTGCTCAGCGTCTCCCTGGTCCTCACCGGGCTCCTCTATCTCTTCCGGGAAGGCATCCTGGGCCTGATCAACCGGAATCCCGATCCGGACGTCATCACCGCGACCCGGACTTATTATACGATCGTCATCGCTTCCATTCCCGCTATCGCCCTGTATAACGGCGGCGCGGCCATGTTCCGGGCCATGAGCAAATCGCGCGTCACTCTGCGGGTCTCCCTCCTCATGAATGCCATCAACGTCGTCGGCAACGCAGTCCTCATCCTGGGCTTCCGGATGGACGTGGCCGGCGTGGCCATCCCGACGCTGGCCGCCCGCACGGTGGCCGCCGTCGTGATCCTCTCCCTGCTCGCGAAGCCCGATCTGGATCTCAGCCTCTCGAAGCTCTTCCCCTTCCGCTATGAAGGAACGATGATGAAGAACATCCTCTACATCGGCGTTCCCGGCAGCGCGGAGAACGGGATGTTCCACCTCGGCCGGCTCGTGCTCGCCAGCCTCGTTTCCAGTCTGGGAACGATCTCCCAGGCCGCGAACGGGATCTCCAACACCGTCAGCGGCATCCATCATTTCACCGGCTCGGCCATCAATCTGGCCCTGATCACGGTCATCAGCCAGTGCGTCGGCGCCGGTGCCTTCGATGATGCCCGCTACTACATGAAGAAATTCCTGAAGATCACCTATATCAGCATGGGCATCGCCAACCTGGTCGGGCTTGCTCTCATTCCGCTCATCATGAAGATCTACGGGGCCTCCCCGAACGTCTCTCCGGAAACGCTCCGGCTCGCGACGATCCTGATCATCATCCACGGGACTGCCTCCATGGTGCTCTGGGAACCGGCCTTCTGCTTCCCGGCCTTCCTCCGGGCGGCGGGGGACGCGCGGTTCACCATGTGGGTCAGCATCATCTCCATGTGGACGGTCCGGGTGCTCTTCGCCTACATCTTCGGCATCCTGTTTGAATGGGGCGTGATCGGCGTCTGGCTGGCGCACTCGGTCCTCGACTGGATCGTCCGCTCCCTCATCTTCTACCTGCGCTACCGCAGCAATAAATGGGAGACCAAAGCGATCCGTTCGTGACCGCAGCAGCCTTTCCCGGAAGCCTCCCCGGGAGCATTATCACAAAGAGGTATCGTATGCAGAAAAGACCCCTGCGGATCGGCGTAGACGTCGGCGGAACCAACACCGATATCTGCGCCGTCTGCGAATCTACCGGCGAACTCATGGTCTTCAAGCTCCCCTCCTCCCTGGGTGACCAGTCCGAGGCGGTGGTAAAGGGGATCCTGACGCTCGCCGACGCGAACGGCTTTACGGGAGAAGACGTCTCCCGCTTCATGCACGGAACCACGGCGGCCACCAATGCCATTCTGGAGGGGCGCGGCGCCCGCACCGCCCTCATCACCACGGGCGGCTTCCGCGACCTGCTGGAGATCGGGCGGCAGAAACGGCCGGACCTCTACGATCTGCAGGCCGACAAGCCCCGGACGCTGGTGCCGCGGGACCTGCGTTTCGAAGTGTCGGAACGCATGAACTGCCGCGGGGAGGTCCTGCGCCCTCTGGAGGAGGACGAAGTGCTCCGTCTGGCCGGGGTGCTGCGGGAAGAGAAGGCCGAAGCGGCGGCCGTGATGCTTCTGAACGCCTATCTCAACCCGGAAAATGAAGAAAAACTGCGCCGGATCCTGGAAGAAAAACTTCCGGGGCTTTTTCTGACGGTCTCCAGCGATCTCTCCCGCCAGTTCCGCGAATACGAGCGCCTCTGCGGTACGGTCCTCAATTCTTTCGTAGGGCCGGAAGTCCGGAAATACATGAGCAACCTGAAGCGCACGCTGGAGACGATCGGCATCCGCAGCACCTATATCAACCATTCGAACGGCGGCCTCATGTCGCTGGACGAGACCATGCGCTTTCCGGTCAAGACCGCCCTTTCCGGGCCGGCGGCCGGCGTCGTCGGCGCCCGGTACGTCAGCCGTCTGGCCGGCGAAAACGACCTCATCACCATCGATATCGGCGGAACCAGCACCGATATCAGCCTGGTAGTGGACGGCCGGTTCGAAGCATCGGATGAGAAGACCATCAGCGGCTACCCGGTGCGGATCCCCTCCATCGATATCTCCACCATCGGGGCCGGGGGCGGATCTGTTGCCCGGATCGACAGCGGCGGGATCCTGAAAGTCGGCCCGCAGAGCGCCGGTGCCTTCCCCGGCCCGGCCTGTTATGGACTGGGCGGTACCGAAGCCACCATCACCGACGCGCGGGTGGTCCTGGGGCACTTAAACGGTGAGGCGCTGCTCGGCGGCCGCCTGCCGATCCGCAAAGAACTCTCCGAAGCCGCCGTCGGCCGTCTGGCGGAAAAGCTCGGCATGAGCATTCCCGAAACGGCGCAGGGGATCCTGGCCGTCAGCAATTCCCACATCATCCGCGAGATCCGGAACGCCACCGTCGCCAAAGGCTACGATCCCGGCGATTTCTGCCTGGTCGCCTTCGGCGGTTCCGGCCCGCTGCACGCGGCGGAGCTCATGCTGGAAATGAATCTCCGGAAGGTGCTCATCCCCTCCCGACCGGGACTTCTCGCCGCCTACGGGCTGCTGACGGAAGACCTGCGCCGCGATTTCGTCCAGAACGACGTCATGGACCTCGCGGAAGAAACGGCCGGCGAGCTGAAGCGACGTTTCCGGCTGCTGGAGGAAGACGCGAACCGATGGTTCGCCGAGGAATCCATCCCGCCGGAGACCAGACACTGCGAGTACTATCTGGACATGCGCTACAAAGGCCAGAATCACGAGATCCGCGTCCCGCTTACGGCATCGGATCTTTCCTCGGCCGAATCACTGCGGAAAGCCTTTACCGCGGCCTACCGGCGGCTCTATTCCTTCAGCAGCGACGACGCGGTGCAGATCGTCAACTTCTGCCTTTCCGCCGTCGGCGATATCGTCTACCCGAAAGTCACGGAAGATCCCGGCGACGACCCGGATGCCTCCGGCGCGCTCATCGGCAGCCGCACGGTCCTGGGAGACGGCGGCCCGGCCGACTATCCCCTGTACGACCGGACAAAGCTGCACGGAGGCAACCGCATCGACGGGCCGGCTATCGTGGAGCAGATGGACAGCACGACCGTGATCCTGCCCGGCCTCACCGCCGCCGTGGACCGTTTCGGAAACATGCTCATCACCCGGAAGGAGGAAGCCAGATGACCGAGATCACCCCGATCACCCTGGAGATCATCGGCAACGCCATCACTTCCATCGCCGAGCAGATGGGCGTGATCCTTGCCAAGACCGGCTACAGCACCAATATCAAGGAGCGGAAAGACCTCTCGGTGGCCGTCTTCAGCCCGGAAGGAAAGCTGATCTCCCTCGCGCAGCACATTCCGCTGCATTTCAGTTCCCTCTCCGGCGCCGTGGAGGTGCTGACGCAGAAATACCGTCCCGAAGAGCTTCACGACGGGGATATCTTTATCGCCAACGATCCCTACAGCGGAGGCGGCTCCCACCTGCCCGACCTGGTGATCCTGAAGCCGGTCTTCTATCAGGGACAGCTGGCTGCCTATCTGGTCAATACCGGCCACCATGCCGACAAGAGCCGCAAAGGCCCCACCATCTACGACGAGGGTCTGAGGATCCCGCTGGTGAAGCTGTATGACCGCGGGGAAAAAGTGCGGGACGTCTGGGACCTCATCATGCTGAATTTCCAGATGAAATACGAGCGCCAGGGCGATCTGAACGCGCAGATCCTGACGAATCAGTACGGGACCGAAAAGCTGACGGAGCTGATCGACAAGATCGGCCCGGACACTTACCGCCGATTCTGCACAGAATGGCTGAAATACGGCGAAAAGAAAGCCCGGATCGCCATTGCGGAGCTTCCGGACGGGGAATACTTCTTTGAAGACTGGCTGGATGACGACGGCGCCGGCACGAAAAATATCCGCATCTGCACTACAGTCCGCGTCGCCGGCGATCGGATCAGTTTTGACTTTACCGGCTGCGCGCCGCAGAGCCGGGGACCGTACAACTGCGTTCCCTGCGCGCTCAAAGCGACCGTCTACTACGCCATGATGGCGGTACTGGACCACACGATCCCAGCCAACTCCGGTTTTTTTGACAGTATCCGCATCACGGCGGAGCCCGGCACCATCGTCTGGGCCGAGGAACCGGCGCCCACCTCCGACCGCGAGACCACGGCCCAGCGCATCGCGGACGTGATCTTCGGGGCTTTCGCGCAAATGGACCCCCGCCACGTCACGGCTGCCGGCAACGGAGCGATGAGCTACTTCTCCTTCGCCGGCACAGACCGGCGCATCAGCCGGCCCTACGTGTACGTGGAGACCGTCGGCGGAGGCTCCGGTGCCCGGTACAACAAGGACGGTCTGGACGCGGTGCAGGTCCATATGACCAACACCTCCAACCTGC
>JAEEGL016858031.1_pt1 | contig 32443 bp, 32 predicted proteins | sample 9134231 | NCBI WGS metagenome assembly JAEEGL01 (sample SAMN16246548, study PRJNA631951) | gut metagenome | biome: gut microbiome; feature: rumen; material: fiber-attached | host: Bos | place: Iran: Karaj | collected 2018-10
ACCTCGCGCGCAAGTGCTCCAAGCCTCTTCATGAAGTCAAAGTCCAGAACATCCGCCGCATCAAGTCTTATACCATCTATATCGAATTCAGACACCCAGAATCTTATGACATCGCATATATAGTCGATGACTGCAGGATTTCGCTGATTAAGCTTGACAAGAAGGTTATAACCACCCCAATTGTCATAAGAAAACCCATCATTGTATTCGTTGTTGCCCCAGAAGTTTACGTTGCAGTACCAATCCTTATAAGGCGAATTCTCCCTCTTCTCCTTGATATCCTTGAAAGCAAAGAACTCCCTTCCCGTGTGATTGAACACTCCGTCAAGTATGACTCTGATGCCATTCTTATGACAGTGCTCCACAAACTTCTTAAGGTCCTTATTATCTCCAAGTCTTCTGTCAAGAATCTTATAATCAGTAGTTTCATAACCATGACCAACAGATTCAAAAAGAGGACCTATATACAGAGCAGTAAAGCCCTGTTTCTTCAGATAGTCAACCCATGGAATCAGATTCATGAGTCTGTGTTCCACAGCGCCGCCGTCATTCGTCTTTGGGGCGCCTGTCATACCCAGAGGATATATGTGATAAAAGGTTGCTTCATTATACCATGCCATAACATTACCTCCCTTTCAAGTCTCTATTCTCATAACCACGCGAACATCCGACTCAGACTCGCCAGTCATCTTCATCTCATACACAGAAGGCTCAACCTCATCCATATACAGCTTGAGAGTCTCGCCGAACTTGGTCTGCTTACAGTATACAACCTTGATATCACTTATAGCGCGCTCATTCTCTATATATGTTATCGCCTTCTTAAGATAAGACATGTTGTTGACGTGCTCGTTATAATCTATATCATAACGCCCAAATGTTACATCACCGATCAAAGTAGTGCAGTTAACACTCATCTTCCTGTCAACACCCTCCATATCGAGGCCGTCGCAATAATCATAACCTTCAGTATCCACATCCTTTATCTTTGTCAGCATCCCGCGTTTCATATCATAGACAGCCCAGAGAGAATCAGCGTCGACTAAAGTCTTATCGCCCGACTTCATCGTAACATTTCTCGAACAGAAGGCTGCACTAGGGTCATGCCCCCAGGTCTTCATAGTGATATTCTCAAGAAGCTTCGCATGATCATAGATTCTTATATGCCAGCCTATGACAAACCATGTACGGCCGATATCAAGAAGATATTTGGCGCCCTTGCCTATAGACTCCGAATGATAATTGATTATGTTGGAAAGTTCGTCAAGTACAGCATCCAGTCGTATGTATCCATTAACATCAGTCTCGCTGTAGTACACAGGTTTAGTATATTCGTTCATTTGATTTTCCTTTCTCCATAGGGAATCGCATCAACCACTCTTAGAACTCCGTCAGATACAGTAAAATGTATATCAAAGCCCTCATATGCTATGGCATACATCTCATCCGAATCCTTCTTGTAAGCCGGTCGCGGATCCACGTGCAGCACCTGTGTAAGAGGTACTATGATCTCCTTCGGAAGCTTATCAAGCACACTAGGGTCATACTTTACAACCAGGTTTTCAAAGAGAACCTCGCTTGCATAACCGCCACGGGCGTTCGGATGAGCATCCGTGTAAGGAAGATAAGGCTTAATATCATAGATAGCAGTACCATCCATGAGATCAGCACCACCAACCTCTAAGTATAGGCCCACTTCATCCACGCCGCTAGACAGAAGCCTCACAGAAGACAGACCTATATGATTAGGACGCAACGGTGAGCGTGTCGCAAATATTCCCATATGCTTCTTGCCACCAAGCTTTGGAGGTGCAACGGTCAGTTTCTCCACCTCTTCATCAAAGTGCCACAGAAGCCATATATAATCAAAGCCCTCTAAGCCTTTTATAACCTGAGGGTCTTTGAATTCTTTTTCAAAATATATCTTTGCAGTCGTCGCATGAGCTATATTGCTCTGGCGTGGTATCCCGAACTTCTCTGAAAACCCCGTCTTAATATGCGCAACAGGTCTGATCTCAGCCAATAGTCTCAACCTTGATAGTGTTGGTATTACCTGTCTGACCGTTGATCTGACCACCGGTCAATACTACGTTATCACCAGGCTTGAGGTTACATATCTCCTTAGCCTTATTAAGAGCGTTGTAGAACATAACCTCTACAGAAGTAACCTCCTGAGTAAGAACAGGAGTTACGCCCCAACTTAAGTTGAGCTTTCTCCACACCTTCTCGCTAGTAGTGATACCCACGATATCCACAGGACATCTAAAACGGCTCACCATACGTGCAGTTCTACCACTTATAGAACTTACAACCAAAGCCTTAGCCTTCACATCTATAGCCATAGCACATGTAGCATGTGATATAGCATCAAGATTACTCTTGATTATGAATTCGTTGTTAGCAAATCTCTTAGCATACTTGATATGCTCTTCAGTGTACTCTGCAATCTCAGCCATATTCTTAACCGCAGCAACAGGATACTTGCCCTGTGCAGTCTCACCTGAGAGCATGATAGCAGACGAACCATCATATACAGCATTAGCAACATCTGATATCTCAGCTCTAGTAGGACGAGGATTGTTGATCATAGACTCAAGCATCTCGGTAGCTGTGATAACCCTCTTACCAAGAAGACGACACTTGTTGATAAGGTGCTTCTGAACAGAAGGAACCTCAACATAAGGAATCTCTACACCGAGGTCACCTCTTGCAACCATGATACCATCGGCTATATCGCATATCTCTTCTATGTTGTCAACACCTGCTCTATTCTCGATCTTAGCGATGATATCTATATCCTTACCGCCATTATCATCGAGGAAGCTTCTTATAGCAACCATATCAGCCTTGCTTGATACGAAAGAAGCAGCCACGAAATCAACATCGTTCTTAATACCGAAGAGGAGATCCTTCTTATCCTGCTCACTTAAGTAATCAGCCTTCAAGACCTTATTAGGGAAGCTCATACTCTTCTTGTCAGCCATCTCACCACCTGCGATAGCCACACAGATAGCGTCGTTGCCCTTGATCTCCTTAACCTCGAAGATAAGAAGACCGTTACATACAAGAACTCTATCTCCGACAGAAAGCTCAGAAGTAAGATTCTTATAGCTTACAGAAACCTTAGTCTCATCACCCACAACGTCATCTGTAGTGAAAGTAAATGTAGCTCCATCTGGAACATAAACCTTCTTATTAGCGAAGGTACCTATTCTGTACTCAGGTCCCTTAGTATCGAGCATGATTGCGATAGGAGCATCAAGTTCCTTCCTTACAGCGTTGATATTCACAATCTTGCTGTACTGCTCTTCATGGTCTCCATGAGAGAAGTTAAGACGGCATACATTCATACCGGCCTTATACATCTCCTTGATAGTCTCCACGTTATTGCTTGATGGTCCTATAGTACATATGATCTTAGTCTTTCTCATGATAATTCTTTAGCTGCGACTCCACATATAACAGAATGCCTGTGTTCTAGCCGCAAATCTTCCTTTCTTTAGTAATTCTCTTATCTCTTCTTTAGTATACCACGCAGCCTCGATTTCTTCAACCGTCGAAGTGCTCGGTGCAAATGTTCCCTTAGCCTTGCAAACTATGCAGTTATTGATCTCGTTGGAAAATCCAACAGCACTATAGCTGATACCCATAGTGTCTATGACCTCGCAAAGATCAAGTCCTGTCTCTTCCCACAGCTCACGCTTTGCAGCCTGATAGATATCCTCTCCTGGATCTACAAGCCCCGCAGGAAAGTTATATACATAATCATCCACAGCAAGACGGAATTCCTTATTAAGAAGGATTCTCTCCTCATTCTCATCAAAAGCTATGATGACAACTGCATCAGCTGATTCCTTATGAAGCCTGGCCTCATCAAGTTCCTTATCTCTGCTTATCATCTCATATACTTTAGTCTTATTATCAACCGTTGTATAAGTAAGGTCATACCTGGAGATGAACGCACCATCATGCACTTTAGTAATCTTCTCAAGCTTCATGATTGCCACTCTTCTTTCTCTTACTCTTAAAAACAAGCTTAACAACAGTCTTCAAAACCTTAGCCACACATACAAATCCCACAGCAAAAGCTATGATACGCTTTCCAAAAAGCTTATATATCCTTATGGAATCCTTGATAGGATTAAAGTGAGTCTTATGATCCTCCTTAGAATCATATATAGTCTCTATCGGAACCTCTATGATATTGACCTTACCCTTGCAGGCTATAAGCATATTAGTCTCGAATTCGAATCTCTCTCCCTCGACACACAGAAGCTTCTCCATGAAGTCTCTAGGGATTCCTCGAAGACCTGTCTGTGTATCAGATATCCTGATTCCATATAGGAAGTTCATGACAACACTTGTTATAGTATTGCCCTTGCGACTCTTATCTGGAACACCTTCCAAAGAAAAGTCCCTGCTTCCGAGTATAAGGCTATCCTTGTTAAGAGAAAGAACACTCATAACCTTACGGATATCTTCTATAGAGTGCTGACCATCAGAATCAGCAGTCACACAGCCTATCATATCCTTCTCTTCACTCAGAAGATAGTTAAATGCAGTCTTAAGCGCTCTGCCCTTACCCTGATTTACGCTGTGGCGAAGCACAGTTGCAGAATACTTCTTCTTTGCTTCCTTGAATATATGACGGTACTCGATACCCGAACCATCATCCACTATTATAACCTTGTCAAATTCATTCTCCTTAAGGTCTTCAAGAAGCTTAAGAAGTCTCTCATCCGGCTCATAAGACGGAATGACTATAGGTATATTATACATCAACTCTTCCTCCCGTACAAAAGGTCTTCACTTAATCTTATCACACTCTCATCTTCCCTAGAGTTAAGGATTGTAACCTTACCCGTTCTGTCCTTATCATCCCTAAGAAGATGCGCGGTATCCAATCTGCGCATGAGTTCAAGCGCAGTTCCATAACCGCCATCGTAGATCTTAACTTTATAAGAAGACAACACCTTAAGTATAGTCTCCTTGAGAAAAGGATAATGAGTACAGCCTAAGACTATACCTGTATCCTCATCATTCATATATCCTGTCAGCTTATCACTAAGATATGCCTCTAACTCAGCGCCTTCAAGCATTCCCCTCTCCACATATTCCATAAGTCCTCCACATTCAACACTTATGACCTCTTTTGAATCTGAGTACTGGGAAAGGAGCCTGTTAAACTTTTCCTGACGTATAGTCATAGGAGTCGCCATAACAAGCACTCTCTTGACATCCTTATCCATAACCGCCGGCTTAATGGCTGGCTCTATGCCTACTATCGGAAGGTCAGGATAATCACCTCGAAGACTCCTGACTGCAGCGCTGGTTGCCGTATTACATGCTACAGCAAGCCCCTTGATTCCCATGTCAAGAAGCTTATCCACCACATCATAGGTAAGCCTTGTGATTTCTTCAACACTCTTAACACCATAAGGTGCATGTGCCGAATCGCCATAGTATATATAGTCCTCAAAAGGTGCTATCTTCATAGCTTCCCTAAGAACACTAAGCCCTCCGACTCCCGAGTCCATGAAGCCTATAGGCATATCTTTGTCTGTATATATCTCCATAACTCATATATTATATCACAATTCGCAACAATTTTCTACTTCTTCTTCAGTACTTCCAGTGCATTCTTGCTTTCATCATCCCAAGGATTCATCTGCTGAGCTATAGTATAATACTCAATAGCCTTCTTAATATCACCTCGCATCTCTTCTAGCAAGCCCATATCAAGATAATACTGAAAACACTCTTTGTTCTCGCAGAAGCTGCATCTTCTGCAGGATTCAAGATTTCTCATATGTGACAGTGCCTCGACGGCCTTATCGAATTCTCCAGCGAATATAAGAAGTCTTCCGTATCTTGAATATCTTATAGGCGCCTCTTTTGCCTTTGCAAAGTATATATCATGATTCTCATATTCTTTGAACATGAGATCCATACCTTTTTTAGAGTATTCTGCAGCAGCCTTATGATTTCCGAGAATATATTCACACTTTGCCATATCGATATAGGCAGATACCTGCATATATTCATCCAGTTTACCTTCCACCTGCTTATACACTTTCAGGCATTCCTTGTATTTTCTATAGCAGTCACAGTATATTCTTGCAAGACGTGCCTTAGTCGTTGCACTTTCTGGTCTTGCGCTGACAAGTCTTATATAAGCCTTCGATGAATGCCCCGACATATATTCTATAGATACCATCTTGTCAGCAAAATCCTGAATATTCTTGGAATTCTTTCCGGCAAAATCGCGAAGATACTTCAAGGCTTCGCTCGCCTTGCCGCAGTGCAGATATGCATCAGCAACATTTTTGGCAAGATACTCATATCCCGGGAAGAGCCTTGCTGCTTCAAGAAGCACTTCAAGTTCATGTTCATAGTCTCCAAGCATATAGTAGACGTTAGCAAGATTAGTATAAGGATTCCTAAGCTTTTTTTCTTTATCCTTGATACACTCTATGGATTTGTTGAGGTATTCTTTAGCCTTATCATAATCCCCGAGCATGCTATAACAATAACCTGCGTTATTGTAGGCATAAGGATTAGTTTCATCAAGTTCGGCAGCCTTCAGATAGTCCTCAAGAGCCCTTTCATAATCAGCATGCTCCTGATATACGAGACCTCTGTCGATTCTATAATACGCAGTATCATTGTTTTCTATCTGAATATCAGCGTACTTTACAGCTTCCTCAAAGAACTTCGGATCATCAGTCCTCTCATAATCCTCAAGACACATGTTCATGATACAGTCTGCCGCATCATAATGCTTAGGATTCAGCTCAAGCGTATGTTCATAGTGCTTTCTCGCCTCATCAAACTGCTTATTGGAATAATAAGCCTGGGCAAGATCATAACAGATAGCATCATTGTCAGGTCTTTCTTCAAGCATCTCCTTGAATATAGCGATAGCCTCATCATACTTTTTCATGTTAGAATAGATATCAGCCTTCGTCCATCTGTAATTGATTCTGTTATCCATATCCAGAGCTTCGTTGATGTACTCTAGCGCTTTCTCATAATTCTTCATATCGAGATATACAAATGCTATCTCATACGATATATCGCTCTTAACTTCAACATCACTTTCAGGATTATTGTACACATTCAATCTAAACTGTTCCATCTCGTGAGCAAGCTTAAGCATCTCATCGCCATCATATGTAGTCATTCTGTCCTTTTTATACTGAACGAATGTAAGGCTGTCGGACTCAACACCCGCTTCACGAGCGCGCTTTAAGACTTCATCAAAGTCCTCATACCTCTTCATATGCATATTCACAAGCGCAGCATAATAATAAGGTCTGTAATAACCATTATATATCTGAGTTGCCTTATAATAATCGTCTATAACATCCATGCCGTACTTGAGGTTATAAAAAGCCTCCTGACGCATCAGATATATAGGATAATACCCCTCGTCAGCCTCAATTACCTCATCACATACATCTATGGTTTTGGTGTACTCTCCAGTTTTATTATAGCAGTAAGCGATTCTTTCCATAACAGCCCACCTGTTATAACCCGGCTTCTCATATTCCTTGGCAGTAAGAAGATTCTCTATAGCCTTATCATACTCTTTTTTCAAAATGTATGCGTTACCGCAAAGCGCATAGGAAAGACCTAATCTTCTGGCTTTCTTTCTGTATTCCTCGCTGCCGTCATCTACAGCATCGATTATCATCTGCTTCCAGCGCTCCAGATACTCTAAAGACTCTGCCTCCTTGCCCATAGCAAATAAGCATCTACCATAGAGATTGATATATTCATAAGCCTGCTTCTCCTCATCGGATCTGCCATCAAGATACTCTATACAGCGATCATACTGCTCATTCTGGAAGTAACACCACGCAAGCTCATTGGCGATCACACTGTCATACTTTTCTTCAAGCTGTGCCTCGTAATCAGTTATGATTTCTTCATTAAGCTCTCTCATATAATTAACGAGTTCCTGGCTGTGGATATTCTCCATAAGCTCTATAACTTCATCCTTAGCCTTCTTCTTATCTCCATGTCTGCCGCGATAACGAATCATCGCAAACTGAAGACTCTGATCCTCAGGATTGATCTTGCTAAGCGCCTCGAATTCCTCATACACGCCATCATCATCGCCATGATCGAACCTTACAAGCGCATATGTAAACCTGATATAATAATCCTCTGGATAACGCTTTAGAAGTCTTTCACCGAGTTCTTTCGCCTTATCGTAATCACCTTTATTATTCAGCATCTTGATATATTCAACATCCGCATATGGATGATATACACCATACTGCGAAAGCGCGTCATACTTTTCCATAGCGCCATCAACGTCGTTGTCATAGAAAGCATTTCTCATCTCGAAGAACGCATCTATATAGGCATCAGGCAAAGTCTCGCTCGCATCGATAGCCGTATTTTCAAACAGTGAAAAATCAAAAAATGTACTGCCATTAACGCTTCTTTCGAAGAAATCCAGGAAAGCAACCGCAAACTTCTCCGACAGCGCCTCCTTATCTTCAAGCACATGAAAGCGCTCATCTATCAGACAGAATACTTCCGTCGGAAAGTTATAATTATCCATGATGAAGACTAAGAGTTTTTCCCTGAGAACATCCGCCATCTCAAGATCATCGCAGAGCGGACTCTTAAAAAGCTCCTCATAAGAGCTTTCCTTAGAACGCATGGTTATATCGTTATATATCTCTTCGAAATCCTTGATCCAAAGAGAGATCTCATCATCCTCTTCTTCCTTGGCACTACCCATAGAAAGCGCCTCTTCATAAGCAGTCCTAAGATTCTTAAAACCTTCCGGATCATCTTCAGGATTGCAATCCACAAGCTTTTCCCTATATGCATTCTTGATCGCGGCTTCATCCGTAGTTTCCGCTATTCCGAGTATATGCCAGACCATCTTTTTATCCATAGTAATAAACACTCCTTATTATGACGTATTACATTACATTATATCATATTATTTCTGCAAATACTACATATATATGTTATTCCCTATTCTTAAGCACTTCTGCAGGAGTAAAACCATTGACTCTTCTGACAAGCAGCGCATTTATCACAAAGTAAAGCGCCAAAATCGCCGCATATATGATCACATAGAACACAGGCGGTGTTTTTAGATTAAGCCCACATGCTACGTTAGCTACCATAAACGGAAAGAGCTTATTTATAATCATCTTTGAAAGAGGAAGCACCACTAACGCACCCACAGCGATGACATAGAAGTTTCCATCCAGATAAAGCTTTCTAACCTCTTTTTGCCTGTAACCAAATACTTTTATAAGCGATATATTGTAAGCACTTCTATCGATCATAACTTTCATCATAAGATACATAACTACACAGAATATAACTATAGATGCTATCGAAACAGTGTATACCATAGGCATCATCAGTCCTGTAAAAACAGATGCCCCTCTGACAACATCATCTTTGGATGTGATAGCATATACACTTTCAGAATCGATATTAAGTTTTTCATCCGCAAATATCACATTATAATAATCCTCTGGTTTACCCATCATATCCCTCATAGCATCGATATCCATGAATACATAGAACGATGTAGCGTAACAAGCGATATTCTTTACGGCAAATGCATACTTAATCTCACGGTCATCATCTGTCACCACAAACTCATCGCCAACCTTAAGCCCGAACTTCTCAGCCATAGAATTCGAGATGATCACATCCATCTTACTGTCACTTAAGGTCACATCAAAGTAAGGATTATCCTTATCTATTCCAAGAATAGTCACATCAAAGCTGTAATCCTTTGCATTCATTTTACATGAGTGCGCATACGCTATCGCACCTTTTTCTGGCACTTCTTTTACAGGACGCTTAAGCATGTACATATATTCATACTTTGTATCCTTCTTATAATCTTTGGCTATATTCGTGCACAGCGTATAACAGTTAACACCCAGCATAAAGATCAGAAGAGAAAGAAACATTCCCATAACAACAGCGATAGTAGACCTCATCTCAAGGAGCATCTGTCTTATCCTGAAAGTCGAAACAAAGTTTAAGCCCTTAAGCTTAACCTTCTTTACGCCTTTATGTTTCACTTCATTTTTTATAAGCGAAAGCGCCGTCTTATTAAGCTTCGATCTGATCACAAGCGAATTCACTATCACAGCTATAAGCGGAACAACAGCAATCGAATACACCCACAGGTAAACAGGTACACTAAAATCAAAGTTTGCTATAGAAAAATAACTATACGAGCTTTCTGCAATCATAGGGACCATCAGTCCTGTTGATGCGATCAAGGCTCCTGTTAGACCTGCAAGGAAAGTAACAACAACAGGAAGCGTCATATAGTGTTTCATCAGGTCTTTTTTGGTCACACCCATCGAATAGAGTGTACCGATTATGCTGCCTTCCTTTTCTATACCATGCACAACAAAAACCGAGATAACATAAGAAAAAAGGATAAACAAAACTATACCCGCCATGATTCCAACCTCTATATCAGTTACCTTATCCTTCTTTGTGGCAAATATCCTCGGATTATCATCCTGCTTAAGAAACATAGTAAGATTCTCTATAGACTTCTTCAGATCCATATCACTCTTACCGCCACCTAACTTGTATGAATACAGATAAACCTCAGAAATCTGAGTCTTACCTGAAGCTTTATAAGCCTCATAGGCTTCATCAGTCATAAATACAAGTCCGAATTTCTTCGAGTTGCATGCCGTATCAGCTATTTCCTTCATAGGTCCGTCATAATCAGACACCACACCGATACCACTGATTTTATACTGTGTACCCGCAATTTCAAATGTATCGCCAACCTTAAGGTCATGCTCATAAGCATACCGCTTTTCAACAACTATCTCATTGTTGCCAGCTGGCTCTTTACCTGATATACATCTTATCTTGTTTATACGATCTCTGACCTTGAATAACCTAATTGTACTTTCATCCTTATCCTCAAGTATATGATCATAATAAAACTGCTCTTCTATATCTATCCCCATATCAATAATCTTAGTTTTTTCTTCTTCCGATAAAGGCTTTGCGACAGCGAATTCACCATCTTCAAGGTTAGTCTCCTTCGCCATCTTCTCTGTACCCTTTGTCAGAGTTTCACCAGATCCAACGATCGTAACTACTAAGAATACTCCCATAGCTATCACAAGCCCTAGAGCCAGATAGCGAAAAAAGTTTTCCTTCAGGTCTCTTAAGACCCTTTTTCTAAGTACTTTCTGCATCCTACAGATCCTCCAATTCTCTTGCTGGTATCTTAGTTTCGTTCTTATAATTCTTAGATATCTCGCCGTCCTTTATATATATGACATGATCAACCATATTCTTGATTGAATTGTTATGTGTGACGATCAGCATAGTTGTCCCGTACTTCTTATTTATCTCCTCCATCAAAACAAGTATATCCCGCGATGTCTTCGAATCAAGAGCTCCTGTTGGCTCATCACACAGAAGAAGCTTTGGATTCTTTACAAGCGCTCTTGCTATGGCACATCTTTGCTGCTGTCCGCCTGATAGCTGTGACGGAAACTTATTCTGGTGCTCAGTAAGCCCAAGAACCTCAAGGAGTTCATCTATATTGAGAGCATCCTTAGTCAGATATTCGCATACCTGTATATTCTCTCTTACAGTAAGATTCGGAATAAGATTGTAAAACTGGAAGATAAATCCAAGATTATCCCTCCTGTAATCCGAAATCTTATCGCCCTTTAATCCTACTATCTCTTTATCTGCTATCTTTATAGAACCACTGTCAACTTCATCAAGACCTCCTATACAGTTAAGAAGCGTGGATTTTCCTGAACCTGATGTACCCTGTATAACACACATCTCACCTTTTTCGATACCAACTGATATCCCCTTTAGAACCTGAACATAGTTCCCGCCATCACCATAACTCTTCTTGATCTTAGATACTTCAACAAACATCTTCTTCCTCCCTTTTATATTATTATATGTATATATGTTCACATAACACTGTTATGTTGAAACCCATTTTATAGGGACTGCCAAAAACAGTCCCATATCAGTTTTACTTATTATTGATTACTGCAAACCATCCACCGATCATATATGCGATCATGTTATTAAGCTGCTTCTTTGCTTCTTTGACATCCTTGCAGTGCTTTAAAAGATGCAGGAATATCTCTATCTGCTCATGAGCTACCCAGTGGATAACAAATTTATCTTCTTTCGTTATCTCCTTCTTTAACTTATACCCTTTCATAGCCCTATATATAAGAGTATAGTGTTCCTCTGCCTTCTCAACCATATGATCAACAAGATTCTCGTATACAGAACCCTGAGATTTGGTAAGAAGAAGGTCAAATACTTCTTTCTCGCGAAACAGATATTCAGTAACAGCCATAGCAATTGCCTTATCTGACTCAAATCCGTCAGGAGAGGTCATGTATTCGTCACTCACATCTCCTGAAAACTTCAGCTTCACCAATTCCTGTGTGACAGCAATCTCTTCAGAAAAGTGTTCATCTATCATACTCTCAAGTTTTTTTAGAGGTCCACCAACAAGACTTCCAAAGAGATCTTCCTTATCCTTGAAGAAGAAGTATAGAGCTCCTGTAGTAACACCAGCTTCTTTACATATACTTCTCAAAGATGCCTTCATATAGCCTTTTTCCGAGAACTCCTTCATCGCGCATGCAAGAAGCTTCTTCTTAGTTTCTTTTTCATCATCCATGATTTCATCTCCCAAAAAAGGATAACACTGTTATGTACGTGTATCATTATATACATAACAGTGTTATCTTGTCAAGAGTTTTTTCAACACCAACAGTTTTTTGTAAGGAATAATATATTGTGCTTTAGCGCCAGATATTGTCGTTAATAAACAACATATTGCATTTTATTTTTAGGTGTGTTACAATAAAAATAACAGAAAGGAGATGCACATATGAAGATAAACAAAGATCTGCAGGAAAAGGCTATCGCATCAGAACTTTCAACTAGAATAAAGCAATACCGTATATCAGCCTCGATAACGAGAGCAGAACTTGCCGAAAGGTCCATGGTCTCAGTCGGAACTATAGCTCGTTTTGAGAATGGCAATGATATAGGTCTTTTAAATCTCATACGACTTCTAAAAGTACTTGATCTTGAAGAAAAACTCGATTTACTGATACCCGACCCGCAAAACAGACCTTCTTACTATGTAGATAACCACACTGCAAAGCAAAGAGCTAGAAAGCGCAAGAAACCTGATAACGATTGGAAATGGGGTGATGAAACTTGATCAACACAGCAGAAGTATACCTATGGGGAACCCGTATAGGATATATTCACCAAAGCGATAGTGATATCGCAGTAAGCTTTGAATACGATAAGAATTTTCTAAAAAGTAAAATAGAACTGTCACCATTCAAGATGCCATTATCAGACAGAATCTATATATTTCCTGAACTAGCCCATATTGAAGCGTTTCACGGAATCCCTGGATTATTTGCCGATTCACTGCCAGATAGATTTGGTAATGCAATTATAGATAAGTGGCTTGCAGATCATGGTCGCTCCCCAGAATCTTTTACCGCGATAGAAAGGCTTTGTTATACTGGAAAACGCGGTATGGGAGCTCTTGAATATGTTCCTTCAACCAGGCCTGACTTTACTAATAACAAAATCGATGTAACAGAGATGACAAACCTTGCATCAGAGATATTATCAAATCGAGAAAGCACTACATTTACGGAAAAAGAAACAAACCTAATGCAATTACTTGAGATTGGTTCCTCTGCAGGAGGAGCAAGAGCGAAAGCTATAATAGCATGGAACGAAGAAACTGATGAAGTCAAGTCAGGGCAAGTAAACGCTGGGAAAGGCTTTGATTACTGGCTTATTAAGTTTGACGGAGTATCAAGTAACGGAGATCACAACCTAATCGATAAGAAACAATATTCGCTTATCGAATATGCCTATTACCTTATGGCATCAGATCTTGGCATAAATATGAACGAATGCCGTATTTATAAAAAAGATGGGCTTCATCACTTTATGACCAAACGTTTCGACCGTGTGAATGGTGATAAAGTTCATATGCAAACCCTTGGAGCGCTTGGACACTTTGATTATAATACACCGAATGTCTGCAGCTACGAATTATATGCAGACTACGCAAAAAGACTTGGGATAGGTAAAACCGGCATAGAGCAGATATTCAGACGTATGGTATTTTCAGTACTAGGAGGAAACTGTGATGACCATGTAAAGAATTTCTCATTCTTGATGAACCGTAAAGGCAAGTGGAGTCTTTCTCCTGCTTATGATCTTACCTTCGCATATAATCCTGATAATAGATGGATATCAAGACACCAGATGTCTATAAACAATAAGACATGCAACATAACAGAATCCGACCTTACAACCTGCGGAAAGTCTATCGGTCTAACCTTGGATTTCTGCCAAAAAACTATAGCAGATACAAAATCCGTTGTATCTAATTGGCTTAATTACGCCGAAAAATGTGAAATCATCGAAGAGCGTGCAATTAAGATACAAGAAGGCATAAAACTATCCAACGTATGACGCAGAATAGAGCCACTATGAAAGGCTGTAAAAAAACTATCACTAGGACGATTCGCAAAACTTCGTCCTCGTGATAGTTTTTTACAACCCCATTAGCATTAGAATCTATATATGAACTTCACTTTACCGCTCATAGCATCACTCTTTCCGCTAAAACTATCATAAGTTTTTGACAGCTCACAGATAGCCTTTATCCTCTCTGTCAAGCCATCTATATCAGCTTGATCCAAAGCATTTACAAGAGCGCCTATTCCTTCTTCGCCGAATCTCGTCATACCTTCAGAAAGTTCCTTACTTCCTTCTAAGAGACGACCTATGCCTTCATTAAGGGACTGCTGACCTGCTAAAAGTTCAGAAGAACCGTCCTTTAACTTTCCTACACCATCTGTGTATCCTATGATTCCCTGATAAAATCTATTATAGTCATCAAGCTGCGCCAAAGCTTCACTGATTCTTTTTTTACCTTCAAGAGCAATGCCCTCATCCGGCATCTGCGATATAACATACCCAAGAACCGCGCTATAGTTATCCACTGTCAATTCTCCGACATTAATACCTGCAGCTTCTAACTGTGCAGCTGTACTCATAAGCAGTGTATCAAAAACCTTCTTTGCACCAGCAATAAGCGCCTCTGAATTCGAATCAAGAGAAACCAATCCTGTATTAAGACTGTTCATTCCTTCAGTAAGCTTCTGACTTCCGACAGAGAGGCTCTCTACTCCATCATACAGACTGCCCGCACCAGCAATAAGCTTATTCGATGATTCACTCAAGATTCCAAGCTTATCCTTCAGTTCAGTAATAGAATCCGTGTTCTTAAGTTCAATCTCGGAAAATGGCTCATTGGAAACTATCGTCATGTATGTGGCAGGTGCAAAATCGGTAACATCTGCGCTTATCTCCATACTTTCAGGGATCTCGAAGATGCTCTTATCAAGTCCAAGATCATCCTGCATACCAGGCAGCACAATACCCAAAACCATCTCTCTGTCGCCATCGTTCACGATTCTTGCATTCTTGACGCTTACATTCTTATACACATCATTGCTAAGAACTGTTCCTGTAGCAACAACATATGGCACATAGACTTCCGTATCTTTTCCTGATATACTTACAACAGCTTTCTGATTGTTGGTATACGAAAAATTGATCACAAGATGACCTGACTTACCACTTAATTCGTCTGCAGTCATCTCTTTTCCATCAAGTGTGTAAGTTATCCTCACATCAACAGGAAGGGTCTTTTCTATAGTTCCCTGATAGTAGATATCACTTCCCTTAGCGTCCCACACTATACCATCTGCTGTTTTTTCAAATGTCTCGTCACCCTTTAAGTTAACGATATCAGAAAGCTCAGATACGTCCACAAGTTTATCTGTCTTATCCGCATTCCTAAGCCAATCGCTGACTAAGATCTTATCTATGCTTCCATCAGAATTGCCTATGACATAAACTGTTTCGTTCTTATCAACCGCTCCATCACTTATGCTTACGATATCCTCATGTGATATTGAAGTTTCATCCGTAGCTAAAGCGTTATCCTTCTTAGTATTATTGTTATAAGCATACACACTAAGTGTAGAACCAACCGTTAATACAGTCGCCATACCCAGTGCACATAATCTTTTTACATACTTCTTATCCATATCTTATTTCTCCTTATTCCACAAAGCTTTTGTGTTTTACATATGATACTATCCATCGAAACAAGTAACGACGGCAGAAGCAATATTACTGCCGCTGCGCTTATAAGCGCACCACGTGCCATAAGAAAACACATAGAGCTGATCATATCTATATCAGAATACAACGCTACTCCGAAAGTTGCCATAAAAAATCCCAGAGCACTTACAAGTATCGCAGGAAGCGACGTGATAAGCGCGATATAAACAGCATCTTCTTTTTCCCTATTCTGTCTTTCCTTACGATACCTGGTAGTCATAAGGATTGCGTAATCCACAGTTGCGCCTAACTGTATAGTGCTCACACAGATAGGTGCGATAAATGGAAGCTTAGTTCCTGTATAATAAGGTATTCCAAGATTTATGAATATCGCAAATTCGATAACTGCCACAAGTATTACCGGCAACGTAGGACTCTTTAGTACAAAGAGTATTATGATAAATATAGCTATTATCGACAGTGCGTTGACTACCTTAAAATCCTTATCAGTTATAGTGATCAGATCCTTAGTACAAGGTGCTTCGCCTATAAGCATCGCATGTTTATCATACTGCTTTATTATGCTGTTAATCTCATCTATCTGTTTATTGACCTCATCAGATGCAACCTTGTACTGTGAGCTCACAAGTATAAGCTGATACTTATCGCCCTTTAAAACTGCCTTGACAGAATCCGGCAGGATTTCCTCAGGTACGCTGCTTCCTATAACAGAATCGAGACCTGCCGCAAGCTTAACGCCATCCACAGCATTTATCTTCTCTATCATCTGTGCAGCATCCTTCTTTGACATATTCGAATCACACAGAATCATATGTGTTGACGCCATATCAAACTTTTCCTTAAGCTCAGTACTTGCAACCACATTCGCCATATCCTTCGGCAGCGACAGCGTCAGGTCATAATAAGTGCCTGTATGTCTGTAACCGTAAAAAGCCGGGATAAGTATGATGATAAAGAGTATCAGGAATACTCTGTTATGCTTCGAAATCCAAATCGAAACCCTGTTCATAGCCGGTATCAGAGGTTTATGTCTGGTTTTCTCGATCAAGCTGTCGAAGGTTATAATAAGAGCTGGAAGTGTCGTAACGCATCCGATAACGCCAAGTATAACACCCTTTGCCATGACTATTCCGAGGTCTTTTCCGAGAGTGAAGCTCATAAAGCATAGTGCGAGGAATCCGGCAACTGTAGTTATGGAACTTCCGATAACAGATGCAAATGTTTCTTTGATCGCATATGCCATGGCCAGCTCCTTATCACTTTCCTTTTTCTTCTGCTCACAATAACTGTGCCACAGGAATATCGAATAATCCATGGTAACAGCAAGCTGAAGGACTGCTGAGAGTGCTTTAGTGATATAGCTTGTCTCACCTAAGAAGTAATTAGTTCCGAGATTGAGAAGTATCGCCATACCTATACTTGCAAGGAATATAAAAGGAAGTATCCATGAGTCGAGGCATATCATCATCGTAACACAGGCAAGAACTACTGCAATCACTACATATACAGGCTCTTCCTTCTCGCACAATTCCTTAAGATCCGCTACAAGCGCTGACATACCGGAAACTTTACAGTTTTCTCCAGCAATTTTTCTCACGTTCTCAACAGCTGTTATTGTTTCATCTGCTGATGTAGAAGCATCAAAGAATACCGCGATCAGTGTTGCATCACCGTTGTTAAATGCATCATAATACTTCTTAGGAAGCATCTCTTTCGGGAATTCCCCATCAGTCATAGATTCATAGCATATGACCTCAGATACATGGTCCACATGCTCTATCTTCTGCGCAAGAGACTTTATCTCTTTGAAATCCATATCTTCCACGATGAGTATGGAAAAGGCACCCTTATTAAACTCATCAAGCAGTATATTCTGCCCCTTCACAGTCTCTATATCCTGCGGAAGATACGTAAGCATGTCATAATTTATCCTTGTTTTCATCATCCCTAAAACAGAAGGGATGAGCAAAAGTACCGCCAGAACTATTATAAGAAGCCGATACTTAACAATCTTTTTCGCTACATTTGTCATCTTGTACATCCTCCTTTTTTCTTTTATACTATAACAGCTTAATCTCACTATAAAAATGGTCAAAAAAAATGCGGTGTATGATTTTCATACACCGCATCGTAATTGTCCGATTTTCAGACACAAGGCCCTATATGTCTGAATTGTCTTTGGAAGCCTTTAAAAGGGACTGCCTCACGCACCCGTCAAATATAAATCCAAGTCTGTCCAAAAGTTCTACTGCATCCGCCTTCATACCTTGCCCAATCCAGTCGAATATAAGCCCCAAAAGAGCGCTTCTGTAGAACACGCTTATGATCATAACGTCACGTTCATCCACAGTAAGCCCTTCCATCTCCTGCTTAATATACTCTTTCATAAAGTAATCCAAAACAGAATTAAGATATCGGTCTATAACATCCTTACTTAGTGAATTATATATATGATAAACCGCCTTTTTGTTCTCAAGACAGAATCTTATGGCAAGCTTGCAGCCTTCGATCCATGAGTCAAAACCACCGCTTTCGTTGACAACCTTATCTATCTCTTCCGAGATAATATCCTCCAAAAGAGCATATATGTCCTGGTAATAATAGTAAAAAGTATTTCTGTTTATACCACAATTATTCACTATGTCCTTTACAGTTATCTTATCGAGAGGCATCCGATTGAGCATCTCTATGAACGTCTCTATTATCGCTTTTTTAGTAAACTGTGCCATACAATAACTCCTATCTTCTAATCCTTAAGACAACACAATGGAACAACATAGACACCATTATCCATCCTGTATGCAACCTTGTTCTTAGTTACTACCATGAGAAATGCAGGTTTTCCTGTTCTTTCACAATCTATGTCTCCAGCAATCTTTATAAGATTATCAGCTGCTTTCTTAATATCATCTTCTCCACCAAGCTTTACCTCTACAAGCGCCCAAGAACCATCCGCAAACTGTAAAACAGCATCGGCTTCACGCTTTTTTGAGTCCCTGTACTTGTAAACCCTAGCACCTATCGCATCTGCATATACTCTCAGATCATGTACTACAAGCGATTCAAACAGAAATCCAAAAGTAGTTATATCCTTAAATATCCCTTCTGGCGTTATACCAAGAGCTGCAGCGCCAATTGACGGATCTGTAAAATGTCTTGTCTCCTTCGTTCTAATCGCAGTCTGGCTTCGAAGATTTGGATTCCACGCGGGCAACTCCTCAATAACAAACAAATTTCTAAGTGCATTGAGATACTTCGCGAACACATCCTTATCAAATGTTTCATCACTTACGGCGCAATCGTCCAATAGTGTTGTATCAGCTGCGGCTATAGAAACATTGCGTGCATAGGAACGCATAAGTTTTCTAGCCTTCTGTTCATCCCTCTTAAGCGGTATATCCTTCAACGAAAAGATATCATCCGTCACAACAACTTCATAATAATCCCTTGCCTGAGCAAGCGCCACATCCCGCTCCTTACCTATTGCTACAGGCCATCCTCCCCTGCAGACATAATACGCATAATCATTTATATCCTTTTTGGACATAGCGTTGTTAAACTGTCCATTCTTAAGATCAGTTAGTGAAACACTTCCGTTACTGTCTCCAGTTTCATAAAGAGACATAGTGCGCATCATCTTTCGTATAATCCTGCCATTTCCAGTATGTCTGCTACTCTCATCATCGATTATATCCCTGTATTTATCAGTCACACTTCCCGTAAGTATATACTGACCAAATTCACCAGTCTTGTCGACCTCATACTTTACCTGATCCCATATGAATGATACATGTTGCCACTCATCGACAAGTATCGGCTTTGGTCCATAATTAAGGAAGTTAGACGGAGATATCTTCGCTAATTCTATATATTCATCTCTTGATTCAAGTGACATCAGATCTATAACTGTTTTTGCATATCTTTTTGCAGTAGTTGATTTACCACACCACTTGGGACCAACTATCACCACAGCACCCTTACTCCTAAGTGTGAATTCTAGTGTCTTATCAAATAATCTACTGATATATGAATTCCTGCTCATTCGTGCTCTCAAGCCTCCTTTTCTGTGATTATTATATATCAAATCGGAAGGAAATTCAACTTTGAATCGGAAGAATGTGAGGATTTGAATCGGAAAAACGTGAGGTTTTCAATCGGAAGAAAAATATAATTCTACTTTAAGGTTCATTTAAGCTTCATGCTATAAGATAGACTTAGAAATGAGGTGACAGTTTTGAAAAAGCATATATATCCTATAGTTTTTTCACTAGCGTTGACTGGATGCGTAACTTACAGTTTGTTAGATGCATTTGTCATACCACATAAACTGGAAGGCGAATATATAGTTTCCAAATATATACAAACCGATTCAACAGATTCGAATACAGACACAGATTACGATGTTACTGTGACTGAAACGAAAAAAGATATAGTATACGAAACAGTCAGAATCAACAACACAGACGTTCATGTGGCTCATATATACTGCAGCGCTGCCGACCTTAAGACGGCGCTTGCCAAAGACACATACGGTCTTAACATAACAGAGAAGACAAGCGACATGGCATCAGAAGCGAATGCTCTCATAGCTATCAACGGTGATTATTACGGAGCGAAAAAAAGTGGTTACGTGATCAAGAATGGTATTCTCTACAGAAGCACTTTAAGAGCTGATACCTCCAACGATGATCTTGTTATATATGCAGACGGTCGATTCGAGATAATCAACGAGAAAGATATAAGTGCCAAGGAACTCCTTGACAATGGCGTTATACAGCTATTTGCTTTCGGCCCTGCACTTGTTAACGATTCTTCCATAAGCGTATCAGGAAATGCAGAGGTTTCCAAAGCTATGCAGGACAATCCAAGAACTGCCATAGGTATGGTAGACATCGGACATTATGTCTTCGTAGTATCGGACGGCAGAACAAACCAGAATGAAGGCCTATCACTCTATGAACTTGCACAGTTTATGCAGTCTCAGGGATGCAAGGTAGCCTACAATTTAGATGGCGGTGGTTCTTCAACCATGATATATAACAACGAGGTCGTGAATAACCCAACCACCTCCGGCAACAAGATTTCGGAAAGGGCGGTGAGCGATATTGTATATATCACTTTTTAAAAAAGCCTTGGTATATATGGCAATAAGCGCATCCCTGTTCATATTCAACGCTATATATACACACTATTCTTTCGGACAGAGTTCGATATACATGCAGAACATGGGATTGGTTCCATTCATAGGCGGAACCGTACTGATATGCCTATATCTTCTAACAGAATATAGATTCAGCTTTGACCATGCATCAAAGCTCTACAACTCAGGCCTTGCCTGCATCGTAGCAGGCATGCTTGTGAGAGGTGTTATCAACATATCCGGTCGATACACCACAAGTGATCTCTTATATTACAAAGCCGGCGTGGTATTTCTTCTCCTATCAATACCCGTCGCGCTTATAGAGATCCGGAAAAAGCCTACTTCTTCTTACTCCTCTTAATATAAGAACGGGACTGCTAAATTGGCAGCCCCGCTTTTTCATTCAAGTATCACTATATAATTCTCTTGCTATCAAACAATTCACTATAACAATCCCAGGAATTATTCCAAAGATAAAGTATATAAGCTTCATCGATACAGTAAAGTAAAAAACCGATGCGACAAATGCTTTGAAAAGTATCAAAATTATGAAAGATGCGTAAAAACTACACAACATGGCAATCAGAAGCGCAAGGTTAATCTCTATAAAAATCAGTTTGAACTGATCTTTCCTTAGCATACCGATACACCGAAGCATAGAATAATACTTTTTCTTCTTTTCACAATAATAATTCATCAGATATGCCATAGAGAATATCACGATAAAGCATATTATCAAACCAAGCACCATTATGATCCTGCCCATATTATTAACAACCCAGTATATGTAAGAAAACTCCATGGCATCTTCTGTCAAAAAACACGTCTCATCAACAGACATTATATCGAAGTTCTTCAAAGCACCAGTAAACGAATCAAAATCCTTATAATACCCTCTCATAATACAGTCATATTCGCACTTTTCTTTAGGATATACATATATATGTCCGTCAAATACTCCATATTGGTCCACTATATCATTATCATATATCCCACTGATTATATAATCCGTATAGAGATCATTAACGCAAACTGTCTTACCTATAAGTGTCTCATATCCACCTGTATAACCAAGATGCGAAAGAAGATATGACGATAATAGAATCTGACCAGGCTTTGAAGGATATTCTCCCGCTATCATATATGATATCCCCATATCCTCCATATATGTAGGAAATATACCTGTTCCCTCACCAGCATACATAAAAGCAGTACTCTGCGTATCTCTGATAATATTACGTGAAGGTCTTCCATACTGTACTATGTCATAACTTTCGATAACATATTTCTTTGAATCTATGCTTATAACAAGATCGCCATAATCAACAGAACCAACACTTGCCACAATCAGAATCTCATCTACACCGCACCTTTTAATTAATTCTTCTTCGCACCCCTTGTAGTTAAGAGTGTTCATATTCTCAGGTCTGTATATATAAAAACTCTTTGCAAGTTTCTCACTTCTGTATTCATCTGTATAGTTTTTATAGGAGCTGTATATCACAAGAAAACATATGCAGATTGTCATAACGGTGACAACTCCAAAGACGATCTTCTTAATAATCGATCTGTCGCATATAAGATTTCTGAAGGCAAGCCGTATGCAATCTTTATGTTTCATACTCCCTCCAATGTTCCCTTATTATGATAATCATGAAAAAAAGGCTCAACACAGCAATCAAACATATCATGTTGATATTCAATACCCTAAACCCACAATTAAAGTTCATGGCTTCTTTCATATAACGATTGATCTTAATCATAACCAAAGCGTTCAAGCCAACTGCAATTAGAAGCGCCATAGCATTTCTTATCAAAAAGAACCTGACGTATATATAGCTGCACGCTTTCTTACTCATACCAAGTTCTGTAAGCATCCTTATATAATTTTCACGCTTTGAAATCTTAATTGCGCAAGCATTAGCCAGATTTCCACACATAAGCATAAAAAGAACTAAAGCAAGAAGAAAAAATACAATCTGAACAAAGAAAATTACTCGAATGGATTCTTCCATATCCATACAGAAAATATCCTTGTCTTCGGTCAAAGCTTTAATCTTATAACGGATTATATTCTCAAGAGAATCAAGCGTTCCGCTTGTGATAAACCCTTCATCCTCTATAAGATTCGTAAAACCCATAGTTTCAAGTTCCTTAGATGACGATAGAGTATATCCTCTTAACTTGCAAACATATCCATCCTTATAGTATCTGTTAAGACTTTTTCCTACAACCCCATTGACTTCACAGGCCACTGTACTTAAGAATATAACACACGCAAAAACCATAGCGTGAAGAGTAACAGAAAGTATCCATTCTTTTTTATCATAACTGAATTCTAGCAGACTAAGAGTCCACCTGTCCCTTATCTTCACCTTTTATCACCCTACCATCCATAATTGTAATAATCTCATCGGTAGCCTTGGCATCTTCCCTGTTATGAGTTATAAGAATAACAGTTTTACCATCTATAGCAAAACTCCTTAAGATATTCATAATCCTCTGACCATTCTCATAATCAAGATTACCACAGGGCTCATCAGCCAATATGATATCAGGCTCATTGACGATAGCTCTTGCTATACATACCCTCTGCTTTTCACCACCCGAAAGCTTACCAACAAAAGAATCACTTCGATCCGCCATACCTACTTTAACAAGTGCATCTTCTATCATCTTTTTGCGCTTATTCTTAGGAACCTTTGCAATCATAAGAACCACTTCGATATTCTGATATACAGTATACTTTTCTTCTAGAAAAAAATCCTGAAATATAAAGCCTATCTTATTACATCTATAATCTGCCATCTCTTTTTCAGACATAATATATATATCCTTATCATCTATATACACATGTCCTTCATCTGGCTTAAGGAGACCACCAAGCATCTTAAGAAGTGTACTTTTTCCGCTTCCTGATCTTCCAACTATACTTATAAATCGGCCCTTATCAAGACACAACTCAACATCCTTTACGACCCACTTTTCATCAGGATCATAGTAGCACTTTCCAAGTCCACTTGTTTTGACCATATTTTAATATCCCTTATTTTCTCTTAAACTCAATCTCAATACCATCTCTCATAATAGTTATAGTTTTCTTCAAAGAATTATAATGAAGCACCATAACGTCTTTAACCACCTCAAAATTAGGTCCAATCAAATGATGTACATACACAAAAGTTTCATACTCATGAGGATTTTTAGGATCATATCTCATAGTATAAGACTTATCTACAAGCCATTTATTAACATCAAGAAGTTCATATAATTCCTCATCTGGAAGATCCTTCTCAGGATGATTCTTTATAATCTTTCTAAAGTCCTTAGCCAACTGTTCACGATATATCGCAGTAAGATCTATATTATGAAACTGAATCTGATCATCCTTAACTTCTACATATGCATCCTTATATTCGGTATTACCTACGATATAATACTTTCCATCGGATAATTCCTGACTAAAAGCACCATTAATATACATAACTGCTAATATTGTCAAACCTATAACTAAAAGAAGTAATAATACAATTGCAACGACCTTGATTTTCTTCTTCATAAACACAACTCCATCCATTCTATTCAAATTCGCAGAGATAATGCAAATAACATTGCATTATCTCTACTTCATAAAGCCTAGAACAATTTCTTTAATTTGTACGTCTCTTTTTTAGTTCTGAAATAATCCTGATAAATCTTTATTTCATCAGAATTCTGTGAATAAGATTCCATAATACAAGCTTCTCTTATATTACCTTTAGGATCCGTAAAATAGATATCTGTATCATCCTTATCAGATAATAGCATACAATCATACCATACCACACCGTGTATGAGGCGATCATATTCAAAATCGAAATAATACACATTCTTAAAATCCATATAGACATGACTATCCCATATACTTTTAGTAAGCGAAATCTGTCTACTACTATCCGATGTTGACGTTGCACCACACCCTGTAGTTGCTAATGCTATAGCGAGCGCTGAGCACGCTATTAATGTTAATTTTCTCTTTCTCAATTTACTATCTCCTTTGTATTGAATTTTGGTATCGACACCCTATGTGCATCGGTAAATTCATACAATTATATTGAACCTTCCATGCACATAATCAATTATATATATATATATATGTTGTCAAGTACTTTTTTCGAAGATAATAAATTTTATTCCACGTCTCAAAAAAATACCCCTAATATCATATAATCAACAATTCGTAATTATAATGGTATCAGGGGGGGATTATCATCCCTAATTACGCTCTAGCCTTCTTAACTACTTCAACAGCCTCAGCAGTTAATTCCTTGATCTTATCGAACTCACCAGCCTTGATAAGATCACCCTTAACCATCCAGCTACCACCGCAGCAGAAGATCTTATCGCAAGCAAGATACTCGCCGATATTCTTTGCGTTGATACCACCTGTAGGCATAACTCTAACTGTTGTGTAAGCTGCACACATAGCCTTGATCATGTTAAGACCACCAGCTGCTTCAGCAGGGAAGAACTTAACTCTCTTAAGGCCTCTCTTAACAGCCTGTGCAAGCTCAGAAGGTGTAACAATACCAGGTACAACCTCGATACCCTTAGATATACAATAATCTACGATCTCTGCATCAAAACCAGGGCTTACGATAAGTGAAGCGCCTGCTGCAACCGCACGATCAACCTGCTCTGTAGTAAGAACTGTACCTGCTGCAAGAACCATATCAGGATATGCTTCATGCATGATACGGATAGACTCCTCAGCAGCTGCTGTACGGAATGTTACCTCAGCACATGGAAGTCCGCCCTCATAAAGTGCCTTTGCAAGTGGAAGTGCATCCTTAGCATCGTTAAGAACTACTACAGGAATAACACCAAGCTGCTCGAATTTTTCTGCCATTGAACTCATTTTTAAAAATCTCCTTTTTTAATCTTAATGTTTGCATTCATCCATATGAGCTTTCTCATACTTGTTCTGTACTGCCATACCTATGACAACATCCACAAAAAGTACCGCCATAAGCATGATTGACAATGTCTTTGTTTGCTCATAACTAGAGTCTAGAAGAATGCTGTGTCCATGAAATCTCGCATATATGGCATAAGCCACAAGTGCGATGATAGTTAGTACTATGAAAATATATGTAATCATATATCTTCTAAAGAACTTCTCATAGTAACCCTTAGTTCCCTTATGTGTCAAAGCGCATATACCTACTCCTATGACTAAGAGCACTATCGCAATCGGATCTAGATTCTTATATTCAGATTCAATCTTACCTGGATAATTAGAATCCATATAAAAAGATATCGAATCTCCAATTTCCACTGAATCCGCATCTACGCCGCGTAGCGCAGAAATATATGTAGAACCATTATAATCGTACTTAACCATCGGAAACTTATCTTCATCAGCCTGATAGAAAGCAAATACCTCGCCCGTATGCTTATGTACCCGCTTATTCTCTATAGCACACAGAACGAAAAGTACGATAGAAAGCAATATAGTGATTACACCAAATGTGAAGTAGAGCCTTACTCTTCCTTCTTTTTTCAACTGATTTAATGTCATTGCTTCTTTCCCTGATTTGCTACGGCTTCCATCTTAGCCTTCAAAGCTTCCTGGTCGCCAAGATAGTAATGGTTAACAACCTTGAAGTTATCATCGAATTCATATACAAGTGGTGTACCTGTAGGTATGTTAACGTTAATAATCTCATCGTTGCTAAGACCATCGAAGTACTTAACCAAAGCTCTCAAGGAATTGCCATGTGCAGCTATGATAACTCTCTTGCCTGCTTCCATATCCTTCTTGATAACCTCTTCAAAGTATGGAACTGCTCTCTCGATAGTTGTCTCAAGGCTCTCATTATCAGGAAGAAGTGCTCTGTCTACATCTCTGTACATAGGCTGCTTCTTAGCTGAACGATCATCGTTCTCATCAAGTACAGGTGGCTTGATATCGAAAGATCTTCTCCAGATCTTAACCTGATCCTCTCCGTACTTCTCTGCTGTCTCTGACTTGTTAAGACCCTGCAAAGCACCATAGTGACGCTCGTTGAGCTTCCATGTCTTAACAACTGGGAGCCACGCTCTGTCCATCTCATCAAGGATATGATTAAGTGTATGTATAGCTCTCTTAAGATAAGATGTATAGCATACATCGAAGTCATAACCCTCAGCCTTAAGAAGCTGACCAGCAGCCTTAGCCTCTTCATGACCTTTTTCACTTAAGTCAACATCCATCCAGCCGGTGAAGAGGTTCTTCTTGTTCCATTCACTCTCACCATGTCTAACCAAAACTAATTTCATCATTGTGTTATGTTCTCCTTTTTATGATGTCATTTTACACTATGAAAATTATACATACATTTGGCAGACTTGTCAAGGAATAAAGCACGCGAAAGCATTTAGAATTCCGTCACATCAGCTTTCGCCATCTGATTACCCTTAAGTATGATCATAGGGATCATGATTAGCATGTTACAAAGAAGAAATCCAACAAGACCAACATTGGAATAGTATATCATGTACTTGCCTGCTGGTATAAAGCAAAAACTGTTCAGCAGATATACCATAACAAATCCGACTATAAAGCCTACCGCCATGCCTATCAGATCTATGATGACAAACTCTGCCGCCACCTTAAGCTTTATCCTGTTCTTGGATATTCCGATTGCACGAAGCACGCCGAACTCATACTTTCGCTTCATGAAAAAGCCTGTTATCACGGTATTGGCAACTATTGCAAGTACCACAGCCACCAAAAACGCAATCGTATAGAATATAAAGTTGATCGGCTCAAAATTCTTTTTCACGCTATCACTTTCGAATTCACTCACATATACCTTAAGCTTATACTTAGATGCGCTTACAACCTTATGAAAATCTCTTGGCGAAATCGTGTCCTTAACATCATATACATAATACTCATATGGATTGCCATTGTCACATATATAGAACACCTGATAAGCACCATCATCTATGATACCGTCAAGAGTGAACTCAGTCTGCAGCTTACTGTCCTTCACAGTCTCGCTGTTAACCTTGTCTCCGAGCTTAAGCCCTAAGTTATCCGCAAGATTCTTACTGATCACCATACTTCTGTCTTTGATATTCGTAAAGTCCATCTCTATGCCAAGTACATTGAAAGCCTCCTTCATATCCGATGCATTGTTGAACACAAAAGGCTCTGTCGTAAGCTCAAGACCCATAAGTGATTTTCTTGTAAGGTTGCCAGCATACCTTCCCCTCGGTATGAACTTTATATTCGAAAAAACCTCCTTAAGGTTCCCGACAAATGTATCGAAATCCTTACCATCTTCGTCGATAGACATCTGACTTATCCTTATCATTTTTCCGTGATATTCCGAACTCTTGTCAAAACTCCTCTCATCCGAATGTATGAAGTTTCCGATGAAAAAAACAGTCACACTAAGAAACATGAGAAGTATCATCACAAGTGAGCGGGAGCGATTAGCTCTTATATAATACATCGCGCTCATAGGTTTCATATATCTTTCGCCTCCTTGATACTGCTTATGTTTCCATCCCACATCTCAACCATCATATCCGCATCTTTAAGGATTGAATGGTCATGCGTGATAACTATAACAAGATTATTCTTAGAATACTCCTTCATAACCTTCATGACAGCAAAAGCATTTTCATGATCAAGAGAGGCTGTAGGCTCGTCAGCAAACAAAACCTTCGGTGAATTGATCATAGCCCTTGCTATGGCTACACGCTGGCACTGACCTCCCGAAAGATTCTTAGGACGCTTCTTGTATTCGCGTTCTGAAAGTCCCATCTTACCAAGAAGTTCTGTTGCCACGTTCTTAGCGGTCTTCTCATCAGAAGTTGCCGCCACAGTCACGTTATCTATCGTATCCATATAAGGTACAAGATAATGCTTCTGGAACACAAAGCCGAATTCCTCACGTCTTAGCCTTTCCCTGTCTTTCTCACTGATATTGATAAGACTTTTTTCGTTGTAGAGAATCTGACCTTCTGTAGGCTCCTTAAGAGTAGATAGACAGTACATAAGCGTACTCTTGCCACTTCCTGATGGTCCCACTATACCGACAAGGCCTCTATCAGGAAGCTTAAGGCTTATGTTACTAAGAGCATACTGCTTCTCACTCTTATCCAAATTGTATATCTTGCTGACATTCTTTAACTCAAACATATCTAATCCTCCATCTTATCTACTGTTCTGATCCTGCTTATCGTATATATGACAGGCAGCTGCAGAATACCAAGTATCAGTACAAGCATCGCTATTATCGCAATTATTGAATCCGGATAATAATAAGCACATATAAGTCCCCTTGGCACAAACATCACAGCCCTCATAAAAACCATCGTCCCATAGGTAGCGATTACGCTAAGAACCACAGACAATCCAAACATGAATCCTAATTCTTTCATCATCAGTATATATATATCCCCTCTTGAAAATCCTATAGACCTATACAGACACAATTCGTTCTGTCTCTCTCTTATGAATGATATAAAAAGTATTAGGATTGCAAATGCGACTAAGATCGCCACACCAAGAAACATATAATCAACTATCGAATCTATGATATCCCCGACTTCCCTGTCATAATCCTGTTTAACATGTATCGCATCCTCAATCACATCATCTTCGCTAGTATTAACACCTATCTTTTCAAGCACTTTATATAAATCCTGTATACTCCCATCATGTTCTATAACAAAGCACCAACCCGAATTCATAAATCCATTCGCCGTACCGCACAGCGCATACGAATCAGATTCTAGTTCTCCTACTATCTTAAAGCCCTCATCCCATGTATCCTTAAGATAATAATCACCGACATGATACCCGTTGTTCTTCATGACCACACTATCAAGAACTATCTCACCATCAGTCTGTGGCAACCTTCCTGATATAAGCTTCGCGCCTATAAAGTCCAGATAGTCAGGTATCTTCTCGACATCCAGAAGCGGCTGAACATACCAGTATTCTCCGACAACATTTCGAATTACACCGTTAAGGCACTGCGTGTAATATACATTCCTTATGCTATCTACACTTTCAAGTTTCTTTATGAACTCATCCCTTTTATTCCTTATCGCCTCGGTCGCTTCTTCTTCAGTCATTCCTTGGGTGCTGACCCCAAGTGTCTTATTAGATAGCCTCGCATATATGACTTTCCGTGGGATATTCTCACATATCGGCTTTCCCGACTCTTTTATCGATTGCAGCATAAAGTTGACTATATACATACACATTATGCATATGGTAAGCGAGATAACAACGATAAAAACCTTCTTCTTGTTATTCTTCACGAATTTGATTGTTGACAATCCGCTCCGTCTCTTCATCATGTACATCCTTTCTGTATTGTTCTATGGTATTATCATAATACAGTCAAAAGAATTAAAAAAGTGACTGTGGTCATATTTTTCATATGACCGCAGCCACAATTAGATCAATCTTTTTATTTATCATAAATACCATCAATATAAAACGGTCCTGCTATAAATGTCGCAAAGCATAGCACTATAAGACAAAAAATATAATAGGCAATAAATCTTCTATTTAACCTTTTATTCACTATCCAACTAATAATTATACTGGCCAACACCATCATCGATAAAACAATAAGAAGCCTATGGTTTGTTCCATTATTTATCATTTTAATAGTAAAATCCCGCATTTTCCGATATACCTGCTTACCTTTCTCCTCTCCATATATCTTCTTAAGCCAATAATGATACCTGACATAAAGCGACATCTTTGGAACAGGATGAATACTACAAGTATAATAAGTCACATTCTCAAAATTCATAAACCCGCACACGATTGTAATTAATACAGTTGTCCAATCAACAAATGCGCTTAATATGCGAAACGTCTTCTCTTTCATTGATTATCCTTTTCCTTTAATTGCTTTTTATTCATAGATTCCGATTTACATCCTACATAAGCCAATATACTCGTCATCACAATTATTATTGATGACTCTAAAAGATTCTCTTCAAACATCGGCATATACTTCTTGAAGCCAATAATAAAATCTTGCATGCAACGACTTTGTGGCATCATATGAATCTCCGATTGCAACATAATGCATCATATTCTCCAGATTCATAAACATAAAAATGATTGTACTAAAAACAGTTATTATCTTCAAAAACCTATTAAACCAAACGATTACAGGTTTTTTCATATATACACCTCATTTCTTATAACACTTATCTGAGAAATCCATCATTAGTAGTTTAATATAGGATATTCCAATTTTATCATATATTCTTTATGAGTCAATCATTTTTTTCGTAATCATGTCCCATTTTTCTGAGATATTGACATTCTATATATAGGGGATGTGTTCTTGTTATACATAACAACTTATGATATAATAAGGAGGAATCGTTATGACAATTAATGATAACAAAGACATTCAGATAACAGACGACTACATGTTTTATTCCGTCATGGAAGCGATGCCAGATTGTTGCCAGAAGATAATCGAATTGGCTATCGGCAAGAAGATTAAAGAGATTCAGATAAGATCTCAGATGAAATTCAAGCAGACTGCTTCATCTAAGGGCATAGTCATAGACGTACATGCCTACGATGAAGATGCCTGGTACACGGTTGAGATGCAAACTTGTAACACCGATGACATACCAAAGCGCGCAAGGTACTACCACAGCGAAACTGATATGGCATGCATAAGGAAAGGCGAATTCTACAGAAACATAAAGGATAACCACGTTATCTTCATCTGTAACTTCGACCTGTTCAAGCGGGGATTACCTGTGTATAGGATAAACAAGTTTCTTAACAACGACCTTGATTCACCTTATACAGACGGCCAGTACACAGTGTTTCTGAACGCTCAGTACAAGAATCCCGAAGGTGCCGATAAGGACGTATTATCACTTCTTGACTACATAGGAAAACAGAAGGTCTGCGATGAATTAACAAGTTCACTTGATGCAAAAGTAAAGGAATTTCAGAACAATGATGTCTGGAGGAATCAGTACATGGACGCAAGACAGGAAGAGATGAGAACTGAATATCGTGGCTATGTAAAAGGAAAAGACGAAGGATTA
>JAEEGL014730983.1_pt1 | contig 32442 bp, 18 predicted proteins | sample 9134231 | NCBI WGS metagenome assembly JAEEGL01 (sample SAMN16246548, study PRJNA631951) | gut metagenome | biome: gut microbiome; feature: rumen; material: fiber-attached | host: Bos | place: Iran: Karaj | collected 2018-10
AATAGCTACGACGAATTTGTCAAGAATACCAACGAGAAGTATCAGGCTTTCCGCGACAGCGTCAACAGCCAGTATGCCGCCTTCATGGAGAAGGTCTGGAAAGACCATCCCCTCGAGGAAGCCGAGAAAGTGCCTGAAGAAGAGCAGATGGAGCCCGTGGTCTACGACCAGGAGAAGGATGAGCAGTATCTGGCCGAGAAAAAACGCCAAGAGGAAGAATTGCGTCTTGCTGAGGAGAAGAAACAGCGTGAGGCTGAGCAGCAGAAACTTCTTGAGCTGAAGCAACAGCAGGAGCAACAACAGAAATTGTTGGCTGAAGAGAAGCAGAAGCAGGAGCAACAGCAGCAACAGCTCGCCGAGCAACAGAAGCAGCAGGAACAGCAGCAACAACAGCTCGCCGAGCAGCAGAAGCAGCAGGAAGAGCAACAGAGGCTATTGGCTGAGGAGAAACAAAAACAGCAGCAAGAGCAGCAGCAGTTTGCAGAAGAACAAAAGAAACAGCAAGAAGAGCAGCAGCGTTTAGCTCAGGAGCAGCAAAAGCAGGTTCAGGAACAACAGCGTCTGGCTCAGGAGAAGCAGAAACAGGATCAGGAGCAACAACGTTTAGCTAAAGAGCAGCAGAAACAGGCTCAGGAACAACAGCGTCTGGCTCAGGAGAAGCAGAAACAGGATCAGGAGCAGCAGCGTCTGGCCCAAGAGAAGCAGAAACAGGAACAAGAGCAACAGCGCTTAGCTCAGGAGAAGCAGAAGCAAGAGCAAGAACTGCAGCGTCTGGCTCAGGAAAAGAAACAGCAGCAGGAACAGCAGCAGCAGATCTTAGCCGACCAGAAGAAGCAGCAAGAAGAGTTGCAGCGCATAGCTCAGGAGAAGCAGAAACAGCAGCAGGAACAGCAGAAAATTCAGGCTGAGCTGAAAAAACAGCAGGAGGAACTGCAACGTCTGCAGGAAGAGAAGAAGCAGCAGGAACAGGAGCGCCAGAAGCTCTTGGCAGAACGTAAGAAGTTAGAGCAGGAGCAGAAGCTCTTGGCACAGGAGAAGAAGAAGCAAGAGCAACAGCAGAAACAATTAGAGAAACAGAAAAAACAGGCTGAACTTGAGAAGCTCCTGGCAGAAAAGAAAAAGAAAGAGGAGGAAGAACGCCTGTTAGCCGAGAAAAAAAGGCAACAGGAAGCACAGCAGAAAGCTCTTGAGGAGCAGCAGCGCCAGCAACAGGAACAACAGCGTATCCTCGACGAGAAGAAACGTCAGCAGGAGGAGCAACAGCGACTCTTGGCTGAACAGCAGAAGAAACAGCAGGAGCAACAGCAGTTGATTGAGCAGAAACAAAAGCAACAACAGGAAGAACTGCGCCAGCTGGAAGAGAAGAAACGTCAGCAGGAGCAGGAGCAGAAGCTCATAGCCGAGAAGCAGAAAAAGCAGGAACAGGAGCAACAACTCTTGGCCGAAAAGCAGAAGAAACAAGAGCAGGAACAGCAGCTCTTAGCCGAGAAAAAACGTCAGCAAGAAGAGCAGCAGCGACTCCTTGAAGAGAAGAAGCGTCAACAGGAGCAGGAGCAACAGCTCTTAGCTGAGAAGAAGAAGAAGCAAGAGGAAGAACAACGTCTCCTCTCCGAAAAGAAAAAGAAGCAAGAGGAAGAACAGCGCCTCTTAGCCGAGAAGAAGAAGAAGCAGGAAGAGAAAGAACGTCTCTTAGCCGAGAAGAAAAAGAAGCAGGAAGAGAAAGAGCGTCTCTTAGCTGAGAAGAAGAAGAAGCAAGAGGAAGAACAACGTCTCCTCTCCGAAAAGAAAAAGAAGCAAGAGGAAGAACAACGCCTCTTAGCTGAGAAGAAGAAGAAACAAGAGGAGCAGCAGCGTCTGCTGGCCGAGAAGCAGAAGCAGCAGGAGGAACAACAGCGCCAACTCGCTGAGAAAAAGCGCCAACAAGAAGAAAAGGAGCGTCTCTTAGCTGAGCAGAAGAAGAAACTTGAGGAAGAGAAGTCGAAGCCCATCTTGGCCGAGGTGATTCCCGTGCCCGAGAAGAAAGAACAGCCCAGGCCTATCGGTGATGAAAAGAAACCTAAGGAAGCCGAGAAGCCCCAAAAGGATTTGGCCACGACCAACAGCTTCGAATTCTACGGAACCCCAATGGGCGTCAGATGGGGCAAGGCCTCACAGTTCAAGCTGAAAGGCAACGACGAGAAAGCCTTCGCAGCCGCCTATCGTGAGCTGACAGGCGCAGACTACAACAATCTCCTGGACGACTGCATCAGGCTTCGCAAAGAGAAGAACCTCTGCGACTGGGCCTACTATAAGATGCTGGAATCACTGGCTCAGGCCGCTTGCGGTAAAGGCACCAATGAGGCTGTCTTCCTTCAAGGTGTCTTGTTCTCACAGTCAGGTTATCAGATGCGCTTTGCCTATGATCCCCAGCACAAGCTGCATCTGCTGAGCCGTATCGACGGCTTTGCCTTCAACTACAACTACTTCATCGACGATGGGCAGATCTTCTTCCTGTTGGATGGCAGTAAGGAGAAGAGCTTGAGCATTTGTGAGGCTAAGTTCGACAAAGAGCAGGAGATGGATCTCGACCACTCTACCCTGCCCGACTTGAAGAAGAGTATGTCTGACAACCGTCGCGTGGTGTCCAACTTCGTCAAGTTGGAAGCTCAGACATCCGTCAACAAGAACATGATCCAGTTCTTCAACGACTACCCCATCTCCAATCCTCCCAAGGGCAAGGACCTGACGATGAAGTGGTACAAATATGGCAACCTGCCGTTGACGCAGGAGCTCAAGGACAAGCTCTATCCCCAGTTGAAGGCCAAGGTGGGCACCCTGCCGAAGGTGGCTGCCGCCAACATGCTACTGAGCTGGATCCAGTATGGCATTGAGTATATGCTCGACGAGAAGGTATGGGGGCACGACCGTCCGTTCTTTGCGGAGGAGACCCTTTACTACCCCTATGCCGACTGTGAGGATCGTGCCGTGTTGTTCTCTCAACTTGTTCGCGACCTGCTCGACCTCGACGTGGTGCTCGTCTATAATGCCAACCCCGGCCACCTCTATACAGCAGTAGCCTTCAATGAGGATGTGCCTGGCGACTATATCTCGGTGAATGGCCGTAAGTTCACGGTGGCCGATCCCACCTACTATGGTGCAGGTGTCGGCAAGACCATGAACCGCATGAACAATGCCACCGCCAAGGTCTTACTCTTAAACAAGCTATAATGAAATCCCTCTTGAAGAGATTTGCAAACTGGCTCCGTAACAATCGGAAGACGCTGGGTGTTTCACTCCTGGTCAGTCTGGCCATCACCATCTTCAGCTACGTGGTAGGCAACTCCATCCATCCCATGGCCGGAGAGTATGCCGCCCAGAAGCAGATCAGCGATTTCAGAAAGTTCCTGGGTCTGAAGATGGGCAATGTGCCCGACAGCATCCTGTTCATCAATGTCTGCTACGACAAAGAGCTGGTGCCCATCGAAGAAGAGGGCATGCCTGTTGGTGAGACGCCCATCACCGACCGAGAGAAGTTGCTGAAACTGCTCACGGCTGCCAAAGAGGCCAACAACTACCGTTACATCTTCATGGACGTGTTGTTCGACGGCCTTTTCGAGACACCCGTTGATTCGGCTTTGTTTGAAACCATCCTGTCGATGGACAGGATTATCATTCCTGATCACAAGGGAACCACGCTGGCCGATGAAAGACTTTATCAGAAAGCAGCCAATGCCGACTATGCCGTCACCTGGAAACAACTGACCTTTGCCCATTACCAGTTCCTCCACGACGACAGCATCCCCTCCGTGGCTCTCAAGATGTATGCCGACAGAAACCATCTGGAGGATTATGGCATCAAGCCTCACTGGGGAGGCCTATGGTATACCGACAAAGGCCATCTTTGTAAGAACGGTGTCACCCTGTTCATCAATATCAGTATCAACGGCAGCTTGCTCGATGAAGAAGGTCAGGTTCGTGAGCGTAACTACATCTACCTCGGTGCCGACCTTTTGGACATGGATGAAGTGGTGCCCATCAAGGAGCAGATTGAAGACAAGATACTCGTCATCGGAGACTTCAAGGGCGACCGGCACACCACCTATCTTGGGCCTCAGCCAGGCTCTGCCTGTTGTATCAACGCCTATCTCATGCTGATGCAAGGCAAGCACCTCGTCAACTGGCTGAACATTCTCATTATGTTCATCATCTATACGACGGTAGGAACCTTCTATCTGCGAGGCGCCTCCTTCCAGACACTCTTTGCCAATCCCTGGCTGGGGGTTCTGATGTCGTTCCTCAGTACGGCCACCCTCTTCATGGTGATAGCACTCATCGCCTTCTGGCACGAGATAGCCTTCAACATGTGGGTGCCCGCCACCATCTACTCCCTCATCGACACTTATGTACAAAAACGCAACCTATTTAATAAAAAGAAAAATGAAAAGAATCTTTCTACTTCTGGTGCTTAGCCTGGGCATCAGTTATGTATATGCAGGCAACTTCAAAGTACTATTCGTCAACGATGCCAACCTGAAGTACACCAACGGAAAAGCCGTCAAGGTGGGCGACACCTTCAAGGCTGCCGAGGACATTAACTGGCAGAAAGACAAACAGGCCGTGAAAGCCATCGATATGTCGACCAAGAAACAACTGATCTTCCTCGGCAAGGAATGGACCCGTAAGGGCGGTCTCGACGTACTGGTATCCAGCAAGCGCCTCTCCACCCACGATGCAGCCGGACTGCCACCAGAGCAGCAAGACCCCTTCAGCGGTATCTTCGACGATGAATACCTGTTGCTCGACCCCATCGAGATTCCCGTCAAGGAAAGCATCGCTCTCGATGACAATAATCATTTTGAGGTCACTTTCGACTATGGCGACACCCGCCTGACGAAAACATTGAAACAGAATGGCAGGTCGCTGGTACTCGACAAGACCATCTTTGAAGTCGACGGCAAGAAGCTGGAGCCCCGCGATATCGTCATCAGCATCGACTACATCACAGCCGACAGCCCCATCCCTACCCTCGCCAAAGACAAAATAGACATCATCTACATCCCTGACGTGCTGGAATAATCGTAATGAAGCTCTCAGCTGGTAGGGAGATGGTAAGGCTACCATCCTCAATGCTGAGCATTTGGGCTTCGGCATGTCTATGGCTATTGGTGACATAAGCCACGACTTCCTTTTGACCGACAGGAAGACCTGAGATCTGAGCTTCACAGGAAGCGCCATTGTTCACTATGTGGACAGCACATTCGCTTGTGGCGATGTTGGCAAATGCGGCAACGTTGATGTTTTCCTTACTGCAGGATACCGGAACGGCAAATGCATTCTCTGGTGTCATGGATAGCTGCTTCAGGTTAAAGTAACGCTGTGTAGGACGCAGTGGTCCATCTGAATGATAAATACCGTCACCCCACAGAATAGAATAATCAGAAGTGAGTTGCCACTGCAAGATACTTAGCGGTTGGCAAATAGCACAAAGTCGTGTATAGAGATTGATTTCATAAAGGGCAAATGTGGTCTCGTTAAAGATGCCGGGGTACTGATGAGCTGCAGCATCCGTACTGCCTTCCCCTACAATCAGCGGCACATTCAATTTCCGTGAAGCCTCTGCCCATTTCTTCAATGTGACATCGTCGCACCCTCTCCACGAATGGAATGAGATGGCCCCCACATACTTATGTGCTGCCGGGTCGTTAAGTGTCGGAAGGATAAAGTCGAAGGTTGTAGCATCAGAATTGTCTCCCAAAAGCAGGCGCGTCTTCAGTCCTCGCTCTGCCAGATATTGCCCGAAGGCCTTGATGAAGTCGCGATGTTCCTCTGGAGAGAACACCACATCAATACCCAAATCTGACTCGTTAAAAGAGAAATAGTCCGCCTCAACACCATAATCTTTCTTCAGGAATTCCAGATAGTCGGCCAAAGAGGCAAATATCCGCTCCTTCTCCGACTCCTTCAGATGGAAAGCCCTTGCCGTACCATCTGACCGGGTGGTCTGTTCACCTGCCCATCGTGGTGGGAACCAGCAACTGACAATGACGGGCATGCCTGCCTGTTTCAGTTTCTGCCCTACTCCCGCACTACGTTTGACATGGAGATTCTGTGCCCCTTGCATATCCCAGATAGCCCATGGCATCTCTATGCGTCCAAAGGCCACACGCATGTTTCTCAAACAATAGTCAATCACCACAGAATCCTTGGCTGGATTCTGAATGCGGAAGTTACCTCCAAATCCTGCAAAGGCTCTTCCAGGTTTAGTAAGGTCGATGACCATCTTAGCCGTTTCATGATGACGTGTGCCATCAACAGTCATAGTGGCGGCAAGTTCTACCGAGCTTTCCTTTTTGAGTGTCGGCATCAGCGCGACATACAGCACCTTGTCGCCATCTTCATTCCTGACCATAGCCTTGACGGGCTTGTCAAAGAATAGCGTAATCTTCCGTTTCGGTGCCACAACCGAGACTTTCTGTTTCTGAATGTTTATCTTAGCCGAGGCATAGTGGCGTGGAGAGAAACTCAAGCAGAACCACAGGCTCTCGTCAAGATTCTCCGTTGCCTCTGCCCGCCATTTCAGACCCACAGTCTGTAAATCCTTGTCAGTTACTGATTGCGTGATCTCCACTCCATGCATCGGAGTAATCGTCTTTTGAGTGCTTCCTTCACGGATGTATCTGATGTGTTGCTGTTTCTCTCTTCCGCTCTTCTCCATCTCACCACTGAGTGTGCCAACTCTCAGTGACGATTCGAAGTCAATGAGCTCTCCCTCAAGACGGACACCCGTCATATTACTCCATGCCATAACCTCTGTATGCACGGCAGCTGGTTCCAGGCGCTCCGCTAGCTCAAAGGCCATACGACTATGGTGATATGGACAGTTCCATTCGCCCACCTTAGGGACATTCAAGGGAGTTCCATTCAATGTCAACTCCTTAAACCATCCACCATTCTCTTTGTCTATAAAATGTGTCTTTACATAGCTCCAGGTCTTGAAAGCAGCATCAAGAAACATTTGTTCACCAGTCAGCTGCCAAGCATTAACCGCACCAACAATTGTTTCGCATTGCGGCCACCACGACATCTTCTTGCTATAGCCTTGTGGCGTTTTCTCATAACGCATGGCACCTTCTGGGGTAAGGCCTTCCTTCAATGCCGTCCGTGTCATCTTAACGGCCTGATCATCCACAAGTTTTTTCAATATCGGATCGCCAATAGCTGCCGCAGCCTCGCTCATTAGCCATGCAGTCTCTATATCGTGCCCATAAGAGTCTGTCTCTCCGATAGGGTTCCAACTATCGTCACAGAAAAGAATCAGATGGGCTCGCTGAGGCGAGTAGAGTCTAGTACGCAAGATTCCGAGTAACTCTTTCAGATTATCCCTTAGTCCTTTGTCCGGCCACACCTGATAGAGAGTGGTGAAAGCTTCTAAGAGGTGAATATGCGTATTCATTGTCTTCGTGGCGTCCACCTGTCCGTCGACACCTTTCATGGAGGCTTTACTATAGTCGCGTTGGAATGATTCGACATAACCTGAGCCAGACTTGTCGTGGACTTTCTTCTCCAACGTATCGTATAGTTTCAGGGCCGTGTCCAGACTTCTGCGGTCACCAGTGGCACGGAAGTGTTCTGCCAGTCCGTAGATACCGAAGGCACAAGCGTATGTCTGTTTGGTAGCATCCTTCATACACCCCTCATGATCGAGAGTCCAGAATACACCACCATACTTCTTGTCAATAAAGTGATGTATATAATAGTCGGCAGCTCTGTCGGCTATAGTCTTATATGCCTCCAATCCGTAATGACGGTAGGCTTTCGAGAAGGTCCATAGGATACGCGCATGTAGCACAGCACCTTGTGGAGCCGTTTCTATCACCTTGCCGTCATTCATCACCATACCATAGAAGCCTCCCTCTGGGTTGATTGTTTTCTCCATCCAGAACGGTAAGACATTCTCCGTGAGATCCTTTGTTGTCTCCACACGTAGGGTTTCCACATTGTTGGGGCTCCAGGCCTCCATCGTCATAGCATAGCTTATCAGCCACACCACGAATCCTGTTATTCTTTTCATCTGCATATTCTGTAAAAAAACTATTTGGTTGCAAAGATAATAATAAAAACTGAAAAAAAAGAAAAGAGGCACAATCATCCCGATCACGCCTCCCCTCAACCAAAACATTAATACATTACTTAACTAACTATATAACTTATTTATACAAATAACCTAATATCCCGGATTTTGGTCACAAAGTGAATTGGCTGTTAATTCCGAGGTTGGAATTGGGTAAACCAGATGTATTGGATTCCAGTCCCACACACGTGGGGTGACAGGAATCATAGAAGCTCGCTCTGCTTCCGATGCATTGTCCCATGGTTCATTATAATCAATGCCCGACGGCACATAATATTTACCAGTACTGGTATTGTAGAAGGTGGCACCTCCGTTCTTGGGATACTCACAGTTCAACCATTCCTCTACAAAGTTACAGCGACAGAGATCATACCAGAGACTAAACTCATAATACAGCTCCTTTCGACGCTCCTGGAAGAGGGCTACCATCCATACCGGAGAAGTGTATCCCTTCTCTTTCGCATAGTTGGCATAATGTGTCTGGGCATCAGGCACTGGCACTGTTGCCGTATTCAGCATCTCTTTCGGGAACGGCAGGTAGCTTCCGCTATCAGCGTCCGGGTCATATCCCACTTCCAGGTTGCCCCATGCACGGTTACGAATCTGCCTGATGGCATCCCATCCGGCTGCCTCATCACCGGTACGGAAGCAACACTCTGCATAGTCAAGCAGTGCACCTCCAAAACGGTACAAATTGACAGAGTGGGCAGAATACACATCATCCGTGCGCCACCACTTGGTGCCATGATTGTTAGGATTACCCTCGGCATTAGAGAGGAACCATGTTTGGAAACCTTCGTTCTTACCAATCACATCACCAGTATAGGGGTTCGTATCTCCTTTGTCGCCATGCCAGCCTACGATAGAATAGGTCTTACGTTTGTCTCCTGGTTCAAAGCTGCGCACCAGTTCGTAGGATGTGAAAGAGTCGCCCCAGCCACCATATTCACGAGCCTTGGTCTGCATGCCGAAATAACGACAGTCACCGTTCTGCACCCATGTCCATACATCCCACCCCATACCAGGGAACTTGGGGAACGAGATTTCCCACAATGCCTCCACATTGCCAGGATTATCTACCCAGCTGGTCATGGCAAAGCAGGGGTTCAGTTTTGATGTCCCATTGTCAATGATTTGCTTATAATATTGTTTTGCTTTGTCATAGTCCCCCAGATACATACAAGCCTTGCCTGCATATGCCAGGGCAGCACCTTTTGTGAATCGCCCTGTCATGCCATCGGCAGGTTTCCAGTCGAGTACAGAGGCGGCATACTCAAAATCAGAAAGGATTGTACTCCAGGCTTCTGCATCACTTTCCGGGCGTTCCTTAGTCGGCGAGGTCTGATAGGTTTCACCTGTCATCAGCATCGGCACACGACTGAAGTTCACTGTCAGATAGTAATAGGCACTACCGCGGATGGCTCTGGTCTCAGCCTCATAGATTGCTTTCTCTGAGGCACTCAGGACTGTCTCGTCTACGTCCTCCAGATCACGAAGGAAAAGATTGCATGCCACAACTGTTTTATAGGAATAAATCCATGCGTTCTCAAAAAAGGCAGATTTCGACTCTACCGTCCACGAATGGGTTGACATCTCAGCGTCCCATCCATCGGCTTGCACATCAAGCGTCGGATAGTTTGCCAATGCGGGATGAGGCTTGATATAATAATCACCAGCACCCAAAAGGGTATAATACACGCCAATAAGGCCTTTAAAGACATTCTTTTTATCTGAATACACGCCTTCTGGAGATACAATGCTATAGGCATCTACTTCCAGGAAATCATTACCGCACGATATGAGTGAGACGGTTGCGCTGGTGAGGATAAGCCCAAAGAGGGCTGCTATAATGATTCTTTTCATAATCTTTTGTGTTTTATTTTTAGAAACCAAGTTGGATACCAAACATAAACGTGCGAGGGAAGGGATAACGACCTCCATCATAACCCATAGTTGTCACGCCTCCATTAACCTCTGGGTCACCGAACTTATTGTATGGCGAGATGGTCAGCAGATTCTGTACACTGGCATAGATGCGCGCTTTAGATATATAGTTCTTCAACTTATTGATATTGAAAGTATAGCCAATCTGCAGGTTTGAGATCTTCAGATAGTTGGCATCCTCTACATAGTAGTCCGATACCCTATAGTTGGACGACATATCGTCGCGGGTCAGACGTGGATAAGAAGCATTCGGATTAGATGTGCTCCAAGAATTCTTGGCATAGTCAGAGAGCAGGTTGAAGTAGCCCTCGTTCTCATTACGAACTGAGGTCATGTAGTTCTTTGACCATGAGAGTATCTTCTGCCCGAAGACGCCATACATATAGACTGATGCATCCCACTGCTTGTAGCTGGCGGTCAGGTTCAGACCGTAAGTCAGGTCAGGAAATCCATCTCCAAGATAAGTCTTGTCATCGGTAGTGATATGTCCATCGCCATTCAGATCCTTAAACAGGAAATCGCCAGGACCCGTTGTCAGTCTGTCATAGTAACTACCTTCACCATATATCTCTACAGCCTTGGCATTCAAGTCGTTGATCTCATCCTGGCTCTTGATGATGTGGTCGACCACATAGCCCTGATAGGTTCCCAATGGTAGCCCGTTGTAGCATACTTGCTTATTCTCCCATCCTGCTCCTGTGGGACCTGATGTCGTGGTGCCGGTACCAATATCGACAGCCTCATTCTTGCTGGCCTCTCCATTCAGGGCGATGCCGATGAACCAGTCGCGATTCAATTGTTTATTATATGTGACATTAAACTCCAATCCCTGATTGCGGATCTTTCCGAAGTTGGTCTTGATGGACGTAAAACCTGCCGACGGACGAATAGCCTTGTTAAGAATCAGGTTCCTAGTGTCACGGATATAGTAGTCGAGTGTGATGTTCAGGTCACCATTCAGGAAGCCAAGGTCAAGACCGAAGTTGGTCTGCTCACTACTCTCCCACATCAGACTAGTATCAATCTCAGATGTCTGTGCAACACCAAAGTAGCGTTTGTAGCGTTCTCCGTTAACATTGAAGAAATCATAACTACCTGATGAAGAAAGCTGTGGCAAGGCATCGGTGGCATTGACATTGGCATTACCCACGCGTCCCCAACCAAGACGCACCTTCAGGTTGCTGAATACGCCTAAGTTCTTGATAAAGCCTTCTTCTGAGGCTCTCCAGGCAAGAGAAGCTGAGGGGAATGTACCCCAACGGTTATCAGCGCCAAACTTCGAGGAGCCGTCACGACGGATGGTGGCGGTCAGAAGATAGCGATCCTTATAGGCATAGTTCAAACGACCGAAATAAGAAGAGAAGCGCTCTGACATATTGGGGGCACCGTTACCGTTGTTATACTCATCTGGGTTCTCTGAATAGAAACCACGCAGGAAGTCGAAACGCAAGTCACGTGTCGAGGAATTGTTCCACGAGCCATGACTCTTGCTGGCAGACTGTCCAACCATAAGCGTAAAATGATGGTTCTTGAAAGTAGTATCGTAAGTGAAATAGTTCTCTATACCGTAGTTTGTCTGGGCATAGCCATTAGTACCAAACTCATCCACACCATATTTATTACCATTCTCGTCAACGTCCCACTGTTCCCATGTGTACTGACTGTCAGCATAAGGTGCATTATAATACCAGCTGTTCGAGGCACTGAAGTCCAGATTCATATTACTACGGAAGGTCAGACCTTTCAGGATCTTCACCTCGATGAAGACTGAATTTCTGATAGCGCCATTGTCATTATCCCAGTCGTCCTTGTAACGACGTACGTACTGATCGGCATAGGGGTTTGACTGATATTTACCTGCAGAATAAGAGATGGTAGTGGGATCATAACTCCAATGACCAAATGAACCGTCCTCATACTGTAGAGGAACGTGAACCACAGCCCCGTTCTCCACATAGTCCATCGTAGGCAACGTTCGAGCGTAATTAATCATGTTACCACCCCCTTTGCCTTTGCCGGTGCTGAAGTTTGTGGTAAATCCGATCTTTACCGTCTTTTTGATGTCGGCATTCACAGCCAGACGCAGGGTCAGACGCTTATTCCAAGAATTGACAATGATACCCTTATTATCCAGATAGCCAATAGAGGCATTGGCCTGAAGGACATCAGATCCGCCGCTGAGTGAGAGATTGTATTGCTGTCGGAAAGACTGTTGAGTCATGGCATCCTGCCAGTCTATTTCACTCAGTTGGTTGTCATACTGACCATTATAGGCAGCATAGGGCATCTTTCCATCGGTCTCTATCGACTGACGATAGGCCACCAGCCAATCGCTAAGACTGGCCATATCCAACTTACGGGCCAGGGTACTGATACCGAAGTCTGCCTTCAGATCCACACTCAGACGACCTGTCTTACCATGCTTGGTAGTCACCATGATGACACCATTGGCACCACGGGAGCCATAGATGGCGGTGGCTGAGGCATCCTTCAAAATTTCGATGTTCTCCACGTCATTTGGATCAAGCCAGTCTAAGTTTGAGGAATTACCATGCTGGATGCCGTCAACGACCCAAAGCGGATCAGTATTACCATCCATCGTGGCAACACCACGAATACGGATATTGTATCCGCCAGTGGGGTCACCACCAGCCTGTGTGACAACCACGCCCGCAGCTGCACCCTGCAATCCTTGCGCGATGTTCACTGGCGTACGGCGCTTCATCTGCTCGGTGTTCACAGAGGTGACCGAACCCGTGATATCACTTTTCTTCATTGTACCGTAACCAACAACTACGATCTCATCGAGTGTTTCATTGTCTTCACGTAAGACAATAGAATAACTATGTTTACCAGGTATAATGGTTACCTCTTGGGTTTTATAGCCAATGTAAGACACTTGCAGTACCCCACGCCGTCCGGGTACCTGCAATTCAAAGTTTCCTTCCAGGTCACTAATGACGCCGATGGATGTAGCTTTCACTCGAATGTTGGCTCCAATGATAGGGTCACCATTACCATCTGTCACTGTTCCTGTAATCTTAACATCTTGCTGCACTGTCTGCAACGACAGCGTGCATCCTCTCATGTTTCCCATCGAAGCGATGGCTGGCGACATGCAGGTGAGAAGGAGCGCCAAAATGCTTACTTTTTTAATAATAGATTCTTTCATAAAGATAATAATTGAGTTTTGGGTTGTTATAAAGAGATATTATTGGATACTCTGAATATCTTTCAGGAACAAGTAGCGGCTGTTCTTGCTCATGGTTTTCAGTAAGTCTTCATGCGCTTTCATCAGCATTCCCATGGCTGGATGCCCTCCACGTGACGGAGCATGACGCCAGGTCAGGAGGTATACCGACTCATATTGAGCCAGCGTCTTCTGCAGTTCTGCACTGGCAGGACCACACTCACTGAGAGCAAAGAGTTTATGCTTCTCTTTGGCAAGGGCAGTCGTAAAGTCCAGTGCCTTATTCACGTCACGGATAAAAGACTCTCCAGAACCATACCAGTCAAAGGACAGCATGTCAATATACGCATCGCCAGGGTAGCCTCGCAGATATTCCTCGGCCGAATAGACCTTATCAGTATTATAGGCATAGAGGATATTATGGAGGCCTTTACTACGCAGATAGCTGACGGTATAGCGCCACAGACTTGCATATTCCTCATCATAACAACGGGTGTGTCCCCACCAGAAGAAGTTGCCGGAATGCTCATGCCAGGGGCGGAAGATAAAGGGTATGAGCTTCCCCTTATCATTGCGCCAGCTAAGGAAGAATCGGGCCAATCGGTCAAGCCATGTGTTAAACATCGCATGATTGCTGCCGCCAGGAAGGATACTCCTTACTGCATTGAGGTCAGAGGCTGAGAGCATATTCACATCCCAGGCCGAACCTGCACCGTTGGGTTCTTTGATGCCTGGCCATTGTGCAGTAATCGGATTGACCACATGCCAGCTGATGGTGATGATACCACCTTGGCGGTACCACCACTGAATGCGCTCCCGGATATCCCGGAATGCCACGGAGTCGAGACTTCGGTCTCCTCCAAGTTCGAGTTCTCCAAGTTCAAAGCCAGCAATAGCAGGATAGTCGCCTACGGCCTCCTTTGTATCCGAACGGTCTGGCTCATACCACCATGTATGTCCACACATCAGATCATCCTGATGCCCGTACATGATTCCTCTCTCTTGGATTTTCCAAAGACGCTCATATAAGGAGCGAGCCTCTGGCGTTGCGTCTGGATCGGCAGGCTGTCTCTTGTCTACTTCTGCATACGAATCAGCTACTCCCAGAACCAACAGGAAAGACAGTAAGAAATACTTTCTCATACTTTTCTATTTTTAAAGGTTATCAGTTGAATTAAACATTATCGTTTGACGGCTGCAAAGGTATGTAAACCCGATGAAACACTTGTCCTCAAATGTATCAGAATACATTGTGAGAAGAGAATGATACAAAACGGAACGCCAAATCAGAGAAAACACTTCTTACTCGTATTTTTTGTGAATAATTGATGGTATGCATTATAAAAATGATTATATTTGCAACATAAAACAATAGAAAATGAAAAAGTGGTGTTTCTTTTTGGCAGTATTCACGGTATTATTCCAGATGGAGGTCTTCAGTAGTCCTGCTTTCTGGCATGTTAATGTGCAGTCTGGCCTATCTGACAGTTTTGTGAAAGATATTCTCCGCGATCAATATGGGTATATGTGGTTTGCAACGACCAATGGCCTCGACCGCTACGACGGTTATCAGTTCCGTAAATACACAACCATTCCTCTTGGCAATTACAATGACGACATAGAAAGCGTATGTGAGGATGCCACAAACACCATTTGGGTAACATCTTCCAATGGAATATATGTCTATGACTGTATAAAGGATCAGTTGTGTAAAGATGTGACTCGACGATTGTCACAATTGGGAATGACTGATTCCGTCACATGGATCAATACCGACGATCGCCAGAACTTATGGGCACTGTCTAAGCACAAGGTCTACTACTACGATTTCAAGGACAAGAGACTGACGGTCATCGATAATCCGTCAGGAACACCCATCTGGCAAATCACCTCGCTCGGTAACAAGGCATACGCTCTGGCAGAGGATGGCGAGTTCTATTCCGTTGACTTACATGCACGTAGGTTAAGATATGAGGGTGCTGCCCATATGTCAGACAGCTACTGGCGCATGATATACCTGGACACCCAAGGACGACTATGGTTCTACACCAAGCATTACCCGGTCAACAACCTTCAGTGCTATTCTATCAAGGGGAAGAGGTGGATGACACCTGATGCATTAGCGCCATTGTCGAAGATGATGCTGACCTCACTCACCGATGACGGGAAAGGCAATATCTGGATAGGCACTGAGAATGAAGGCATCTATATCTACAGCTCAAGTGGAGCAACTGAAAGTATCCGGCAGCTTACCAATAATCTGGAGGAAAACAACCAGCTGCCAAGTAATCATATCAGCAGCCTGTACAAAGACGACAGGAACACCATGTGGATTGGTACGAGCAAACGGGGTGTAGCTTATATGGACCTGTCGACCCCGATGTTTTCTGTAACTAAATTCAAGGGGAAAGAGGATGTCAGCTGTATCGTCGAGGACAAAGGCGGTAATCTGTGGATAGGATTTGATGGCAGCGGAATACTAAAGATTGACGCTGCGAATCGTGAGACATCCTTCACCCAACAGAACGGCAGCCTGCCAACAAACATCATCACCTGTTCACAGGTTGACCAGTCCGGCGGCCTTTGGATAGGTACATTCGGCAGTGGCGTATTGTACCTGGATGGTCAGCGGTTTGTACCCTATCCATATAGCGACACCAAGCAGCAACAGATGTTTATCAGCTGCATGGCAGCAGATACTGAGGGAAACCTCTGGGTTGGTTCCATCTTCCAAGGATTAACCTGTTACCGAAAAGACGGCAGGGAGGAATTGTTCACAAGGGAGAATTCTGACCTGAACACCAATAGTATGACTTGCCTGCATAGTGATCATGACGGACATTTATATATCGGATCGAGCACGGGACTTTATATATTGGACACCCGGAGTGGGACATTCCTGAAATGGGCTGGAGACCAGAATCCCCTGAAGGATGTTTTCATCACATCGCTATACAAAGACTGTCGCGGACTTATTTGGATTGGGACAAGGACAGGCCTAAAGATCTATGATGAACGGCACAATACCCTCTACCAGATTCTGCAGAAAGATGGACTGTCTAATCCGTATGTCAGAACGTTAATCGAGGATAACAGCAAGAATGTGTGGGCTAGTACAGACAATGGTCTGACATGCATTCAGACAAAGAGGCTGGATAATGGTGACTATAGTTTTGTTTGCACACCGTTTTTCGAGGAAGACGGCTTGCAGAATTCAGCATTCAACAGCAATGTAGCATGCCTCACCCGTATGGGCTGTCTGATAGGTAGCACGAATGGCTATCTGTGCATCCATGAGAACAGGTACGCTTCCCCCTACTCGTCGGTAAATATTGTTTTTACGTCACTCTGGCTAAGGGGGCAGCGCGTTTTGGTTGGTGATGATACGGGTATTCTCAATTGCAACCTGCAACAGACTGACGGCATCGTATTGGACTACGACCAAAACAGTTTCTCTGTCACCGTGTCAGCCATGGACTATACCAAGAAGCATAAGATCCACTATCTCTATCGGTTGAGAGGATCACAGGAAAAATGGGTGGAGCTGGATGGTAATCGGATCAACTTCAATGTCCTTGCACCAGGGTCTTACACTTTAGAGGTGAAAGCCTCCGACCTCGGAGGATGGACAAGTGATGTCTCAACGCTTAAAATACGCGTCAGACCTCCATTATGGTTATCTACACCAGCCCTCATTCTCTATTTCTTCATTGCTGTCGCCGGTATCTTCCTGTATCTGAAGCGTATGAAGCGGAAACACCGGGAGACGCTGGCTGTTCAGAAACTGGAAATGGAGCTGGAACAGCAGCACCAGATCGAGGAGAACAAGATGCGCTTCTTTACAAATGTCAGTCATGACTTGAAAACACCACTCTCACTGATTATCACGCCATTGGAGAAAGTGCTCTCAGGAAACTTGGAGAAAGATTTCCGGACAGAACTGGAGATGGTCTGGCGCAATGCACGCCTGTTGATGGACGAGGTTACCCAACTGCTGGACTTCCGCAAGATCGATGTTGGCTCAGAGAAACTGCAGTTGTCGCATGGCGACTTTGTGGAATTCCTGCGCAAGATAGTGGACAATTTCAGAAGCTACTCCCAGGGCCGTGGTATTCAGTTGGATCTGAGAATCAATGCCGACAGTCTTGAGATGAACTTCGACCAGAACAAAATGCGGCGTGTAGTAACGAACCTGCTCTCCAATGCCTTTAAATATAATAAGGAGAACGGCAGCGTTTCTGTGACGGTTGGCCGTCTGACACAAGCAGGACAGACACTGATGCGCTTGGAGATTGCCGATACAGGCATTGGCATCAAAGATGAGAACAAACCGCAAATCTTTGATCGCTTCTATCAGGAAGAGGGACATACAGAATATGTGGGAAGTGGCATCGGACTACACATTGTCAAGGAATACGTAACCATGCACCAAGGTGAAGTTCATGTAGAGGACAACCATCCACAGGGCAGCGTGTTTGTTGTTACTATACCCATGGATCTGTCGGCATCACATATCGCTACGCCTGAAGTATCCCAGCCTGTGGAGAGGAAAGAGTCTACACCCTTGGAGACAGAAGAGAACAACAGTGACGTGACCATCCTTATTGTCGAAGACAATCACGATTTCCGTATGTTTCTTGAGAGGTGTTTGAACGACCAATATCGGATACTGACAGCCTCCAATGGCATCGAGGCGCTCAAGGTCTTGGACGAAGAGGAAGTGGACATTGTGATCAGCGACATCATGATGCCTGAGATGAATGGTCTGGAACTCTGCAACCGCATCAAGACGGATGTGGCTTACTCGCATATCCCCGTCATTCTTTTGACTGCCAAATCAACGGAAGCAAACATCATCACCGGACTGAAAGACGGAGCCGACGACTACATCACGAAGCCATTCAACCTGAACATCCTGAAACTGAGGGTCAAGAAGATTATAGAATGGACACAGAACTGCCATCGCAACTTCGCAAAGGGCATCGAGATTGCCCCCAGCGAGATCACTGTCAGTTCCATTGACGAAGAACTGATAAAGAAAGCTATCAGGATTGTTGAGGAAAACATGAGCGACTCCGAGTTCTCTGTTGAGGACTTCGGAGCCGCCATCGGGATGACGCGTGGTCATCTCTATAAGAAACTAATGGCCATCACAGGTAAATCGCCGATAGAATTCATCCGCATCCTACGCGTCAAACGCGGACACTCCTTATTGGAGCAAGGGCGGACGAATATCTCTGAAGTAGCCTACACCATTGGCTTCTCGCCCAAGCAGTTCAGTAAATACTTCAAGGAAGAGTATGGTTGTCTGCCCTCTGTTTACTTAAACAATTCCTGTGCCAAGCGGTAAAAGGTCGTTTCAATGCGCGGACTGAAATGTATTAAATTGATATATCATTTGTATCATCTCCTGATATAGACGGGTTAAAAGATACAAAGTGACAGTCGGAATGGTTGGCGGATGGCATTTTTTTTGTATCTTTGCACTCGAAAGAACTACTAATGTGATTATAAACAGAAAATGAAAACAAAGCAATTACTACTTTCAGCATTACTGGTGCTGGTATTGGGAACTAAAGCCCAAAACGTGCGAGAAACCATCCGACTGAATGAGGGGTGGAAATTTGCGATGGGCCATGCAGCAGATCCGAAAAAGGATTTCGGCAGGGGCACAGAGTACTTTAATTATCTGACGAAGGCCAACTCTATTCACAACGAAGGGCCGTATGTCCAGAAGTTTGATGCCTCATCATGGCAGGAGGTAAGTATCCCCCACGACTGGGTGAGCACATTACCCTATGCCCGCGAAGCCAGTCATTCGCATGGTTACAAGACCGTAGGCTATCAGTATCCCGAAACGAGCGTGGGCTGGTATCGGCGTATCGTCACTATCCCAGAATCGGATTTGGGCAAACATATTGCATTGCGCTTCGACGGTATCTTCCGCAACGCCACAGTGTGGTTCAATGGATTCCACATGGGCACAGAACCGAGTGGTTATGCCACTCAGGTCTATGACGTGACGGAATACGTAAACTATGGTGGCGACAACCTGATCTGCGTACGGGCCGATGCCTCACTCGAAGAGGGATGGTTCTACGAAGGTGCAGGCATCTACCGCGATGTATGGCTGGAGAAGTCGGCAGCAGTCAGCGTGGCTCCTTTCGGCACTTTTGTATATGCGGACCTCAAGCAACCCTATTCCTCGGCCACCATCTATATCGAGACAGAAGTGAACAATCACTCGCTGACCGCACAAGACTGTGAAGTGGAACAGCGGCTACTCGATGCCGAAGGCCGCCAGGTTGGCAGTGCCTCCCCGATAACTGTTACGGCCCTCAAGGCGAAAGAGACCAGGACTTGCAAGCAGCAACTGGTCCTCCAAAGTCCGCATTTGTGGAGCACCAACGATCCCTATCTATATAAGGTGGAAACCATCGTGAAGGTTGGTGGAGCGGTAACCGACATCTATGAAACCACGACCGGTCTTCGTGAAATTACCTTCGATGCCGACAAGGGTTTTCTGCTCAACGGTGAGCCACTGAAACTCAAGGGGTTCAACCTGCATCAGGATCATGCCGGCGTAGGAGCAGCCATCCCCGAAGCACTGATGGCCTGGCGTATCAAGCGACTGAAGGAGCTGGGCTGTAATGCCTATCGCTCTGCCCATAACCCCGCCACTCCTGCACAACTCGACATCTGCGACCGGGAGGGTATACTGGTCATCGACGAGAACCGTCTGACAGGTATCAACGATGAGCACCTCAGACTGTTGGAGCGACTTGTCAAGCGCGACCGCAACCATCCATCAGTCATCCTATGGAGTTGTGGCAATGAGGAATGGGGCATGGAAAACACAGTCCAAGGCACCCGGGTGGCGGCAGCCATGAAGGAATACGTCAGACTGCTCGACCCTACCCGCCATTCTACCCTGGCAAATGCCGGCGGGTCAGAGCTCATCAAGGGAACGGATGTCGTAGGCTATAACTACATCTCCCAGAACAATGTCGAGAACCGCCGCCTGCAGCATCCCGAATGGAAAGTGGTGGGCACAGAGGAGTTTACAGGCTGTGGCACCAGAGGCATCTACTTCAACTCTCCCGACGTGAAAGGCCGTATGCGCTCCATGAACCTCGACGACAAGAGCTATGGTGTGGAGAATGTGATTGAGCGCGGATGGCGATTCTATGCTGAGCACGACTGGGCTGCAGGTGCTTTCTTCTGGACAGGCTTCGACTATCGTGGCGAGCCCAATCCCCTGTCCTATCCCGCTCACGATTCTGAGTTCGGAGTGCTCGATTATTGCGGATTCTGGAAAGATGAGGCATGGTATCTGAAATCCTGGTGGACGGACGACCCTGTACTCCATATCTTCCCTCATTGGAATCTGCAGGGACACGAAGGAGAGGAGATAGATATCTGGGCATACAGCAACTGCGACGAGGTAGAGCTGACAGTGAACGGCAAGCGACTGGAGCGTCAGAAGATGCCTCGTCATGGACACCTGAAGTGGAAAGCCGTCTATCAACCAGGAAAGGTCGTTGCCACTGGCTATAAAAACGGGAAGCGTATCCTTACCCAGACCCTTGAGACCACCCGTCCTGCCTCGAAGAATATCCTAAAGGCCGATCGCCAGCAGATTAGTGCCGATGGCAGGGATCTGGCAGTAGTCACCATTGAGATTCAGGATGTCAAAGGACATATTGTCCCTGATGCCTGTCCGGAACTCACCTTCCGATTGGAGGGCGATGGCCGCATCCTGGGAGTTGGCAATGGCGACCCGTCTTACCCCGGTGAAGATCATCCGAGAGACAAAGACTGCAAGACTTTCAGCATCCCTGCCTTCAACGGATTGGCACAGGTACTGATTCAGAGTCAGCTGCAACCCTCTACTCTCACCCTGTCTGCAACAGCCAATCAACTGAAATCTGCAAATATCATCATTCATACAAAATAAGGAAACATGAAGAATCTGAAAACGATCGTCATCATGAGCGGCATGTTCGCCCTGATGGCAATGCCGCTGAAGGCACAGAAGTGGGAACATCTGGCAGACACGCCACAGATGGGCTGGAGTACATGGAACAAATTCCAAGGGAACATCTCTGAGGACATCATCAAAGGCATTGCCGATGCGATGGTGGAGAATGGGCTGCGTGAGGCAGGCTACACCTACATCAACATCGACGACTGCTGGCATGAACAACGCGATGGCAATGGATTTATCCAGGTCGATCCTGTCAAGTTCCCTAACGGAATGAAGGCCGTGGCAGATTATGTCCACAGCAAAGGACTGAAACTTGGCATCTATAGCGATGCAGGTACTGCCACCTGTGGAGGTATGCCTGGATCACTGGGCCATGAGTATCAGGATGCCATACAGTATGCCCGCTGGGAGGTGGACTATCTGAAATATGACTGGTGTAATACCACCAACGTCAATCCGCAGGGGGCCTACCAGCTCATCAGCGATGCGCTCCGTGCCGCTGGTCGTCCCATTTTCCTCAGCATGTGTGAGTGGGGCAACAGCCGACCCTGGAAGTGGGCCCGTGAGGTGGGACACTCCTGGCGTACCACACCCGATATCTGGTGCGACTTTGACTCCCTACGCGTTTTCCCTGGCTACACACAGTTTGGCGTGATGCAGTGCATCCAGTTCAACGACTCACTGCGCCAATATGCTGGCAAGGGCTATTGGAACGATCCCGACATGCTGGAGGTTGGCAATGGCATGACAGAGAACGAAGACCGTGCCCACTTCACGATGTGGTGCATGATGGCCAGCCCACTGATTCTTGGCAACGACCTGAGAAACATGAGTGAGGCCACCCGCAATATCATCATGAACAAGGATATGATTGCTATCAACCAGGATACGTTGGGTGTTCAGGGATGGCACTATTGCGACAAAGACGGCCTCCAGTTCTGGTTCAAGCCTCTGGCTGGCAACGACTGGGCTTTCACCATCCTCAATCCTACCCGCAGCGACATCACCTATGAACTGAACTGGCAGGACTTCAATCTGACTGACCAGCAAGTGAGTGGATTAAGCACCGATTTCGACTCCAAGGTCTATAAGGTCTATAATCTTTGGACGCACAAACAAGAAGGCAAGACCTCGTTGAAAAGCAAAGTCGACCGCAAAATCACCGTCAAATCCCGTGATGTAGTATCGTATCGTTTATCCCTATAAGATATAAATCAAGGATTACACAATATTCTTCGGATGTCCGCTCAGAAATGAGCGGACATTATCTATGGCTACCTGGATCAGTCGCTGGCGGGCTTCCAAGGTGGCCCAGGCAATGTGCGGGGTGATATAGGCATTGGGAACCTGAAGAAGCGGATGGTCAGCCTTGGGCGGCTCCTCTGTCATCACATCAGCACAATAAGCCTTGATCCGCCCCACCTTCAAGGCTTCCGCTAAAGCATGGTCATCCACCAACGGCCCACGGCCTGTATTGATGAGTATGGCCTCCGGATTCATCCACCCGATAGTCTCGGCATTGATGAGATGATGGGTGTCTATGGTGAGCGGACAATGCAGCGAGATGACATCTGAGGTCTGGAACAGTTCCTTGAGGTCTGCCTTCTGGATGCCCTCGGGCAAGGTCTCTGCCGGTTTACTGGTCAGGGCCTTCACCTTCATGCCAAAAGCAAGGGCGATCTGCGCCACGCGCCGTCCGATATGACCAAGGCCCACAACACCAAAGGTCTTCCCTGAGAGCTCGACAATCGACTCGTTGTAATAGCAGAAGTCGGGACTGCTGCTCCACCGTCCCTGCCGATTCTCCAACGCATACCGCTCTGTGTGGTTGGTAACAGCCAGCAAATGGGCAAACACCATCTGTGCCACGCTCTCTGTACTGTAGGCTGGCACATTGGTCACGACGATGCCCCGTTCATGGGCAGCCTCGAGATCCACCACATTATAGCCCGTCGCCAACACCCCGATATACTGAAGATGTGGCAACTGCGCCATCTCCTCACGTCCGATGATAACCTTATTCGTCAGCACGACCTCCGCCTCAGCGGCTCTTTCCACCGTCTCACTTGGCTTGGTACGGTCATAAACCGTCACCTCGCCCCATTCCTTCAGCCCCTCCCACGACAAATCGCCCGGGTTAGCCGTATAGCCGTCGAGTACTACTATCTTCATCTTGCTCATTGTTGTTTCGCCTATTCGTTTAATCGCTGCAAATATACAAAAAAACACGGAAATATTTGGTTGTTTCCAAATAATTTCCTATTTTTGTGGCGTACTAGCTAAAAGTGGCACCTTAAGGGTGTCGTGGATATAATTAAAAAACGTCTATTAATTTGTGAAGCTTTATGAAGAAAATTAATTTATTGACATTGGTATTTGTAGTATTCTCTACTTTGACGGCATCAGCTCAAACAAAGAATTCGGAATCTACAAATTTCGAAGGTGTTATTACTATTGTTGCCACTATAACAACAGATAATAAGAGTACAAAGAAAACCTTTGGGATGAGTGACGACGGAGAATTCATAAATACTGTTTATATCAAAGGAAAGCGGAAAAAAGAAACTGATACTCAGGTGAATTTGGTTCTAATAGAAGACAAGATAAAAGATATGGCTTATTATTGGAGTCCAGAAACGAAAGAAGGTATCAAATACTGTCTTAGTAAGATTAATAAAGACAAAGATGTTCTTTATAATAGCACTAGTGGAGAAGATGTTTGTTTAGGTGAGAGAAAGGAGATGTTTGGTTTTGAATTAGTGAAATGGAAGAAAACAAAAACCAGGAAAGTGGAAAGGTTTGGATCATATTGGAAGAATGAAACAAATATAGAATATTGGGCATATACGGGTTGGGGTCCTGAGTATTATGGATCTCAGAAGTTCAAAGGGTTTGCTTTTGGTATTGAATGGTATCAAAAGACGTCGGCCCCATTGCAGAAAACAAAGGTATTGCACCAGAGCTATCAGGTGACTAATGTTGAAAGGAAGACTATACCTGAGTCTGAATTTGAAATACCTAAGGACATCGCATTTAGGACGTGTAGCGGTTATCAGGAGGTCTTTGAGCAACAGAACAAACTTGCCCAGTCTGTCCAGAAGTATCGTAAGGAGCATGGTATCGACACAAAGGCCGGGGTGAAAACCGAAGGCGCTGCACAGAAGAAGGGTGAATGGGATTACTAAGATTATAGCTTATGAAACGTACCTTATTATATTTTGTAGGACTCTTGCTGAGTTTGGTAAGTGCCAAGGCTCAGAGTAGTGTGGATACTAATATCCCTGTTAATTCTGAAGTGAAGGACAAGACATTCGTGTTGGTAATCTCGAATGAGAACTATAAGCACGAGGAGGCTGTACCCTTTGCCCTTAACGATGGCGAGGTGTTTGCCGTGTATTGTGAGAAGGCGTTGGGCATACCTGCCAAGAACATCAAACGATTGCCTGATGCCACACTCAATGATATGAACCATGAGCTCGACTGGTTGACTCAAGTGGTTCAGGCCTTCGACGGCGAAGCTTCTGTCATGGTGTATTACAGTGGTCATGGCATGCCCGATGAGAATAGCAAGGAGGCTTATCTCTTGCCAGTTGACGGCTATAGCACTGATCCTGGCAGTGGTTTGAGCACAAAGGTACTTTACGATCGTCTGAACAGTCTGCAATCACAGCGTACGCTCGTCTTTCTCGATGCCTGTTTCAGTGGTGCCAAACGCGATGGTTCGATGATGGCATCCAGTCGTGGCGTGGCATTGAAGGTAAAGGACGAGCCCGTAAAGGGAAATATGGTGGTGTTCTCTGCCGCTCAGGGTAATGAGACTGCCTATCCTTATAAAGGACATCAGCATGGTATGTTTACCTATTTCGTGCTCGACAAGCTGAATCAGACGGGAGGATGTGTTACCTTAGGCGAATTGAGTGACTATGTGACAAAGCAGGTGAAGCAGAACTCCATTCTGGAGAACGGCAAGAGTCAGACTCCCAGTGTTACAGCAGCCTCGACAAACGCAGGATGGCGTAAATGGAAACTCTCTGAAAGTGCGGCCACCAGTTACGAGACACGTACTCCTGTACAGCATGTTGCTCTGCCCAGTATTAAGAAAAGTGGAAAGCTGATTGAACGTCCTGCCAACCAGTCTTCACAACCAGCAGTTCCAACTACTTCGGCAACAACCATCAACTACACTCTTCCCACCTATACTATCGAAGGCGCAGGTACTGGTGTGCAAGGTACCTATCTGGTGAAGGTAACAATGACTGCCAAGAAGCCGGACAAGGTAAAGGATACCGACTTGGCACAGTGTGCAGTCCATGGGGTGTTGTTCCGTGGTTTCAGCGGTGAACGCCAGCATCAGCGTCCGTTGGCCGGAAACGCCATGAATGAGCAGCAGCACGCCGACTTCTACAATACCTTCTTCCAGCAGGCTTATCAGCAATATGCCAACACGGAGTCGACCTCCCGTTCCGTAATGAAGGTGGGCAAGGAGTATAAGGTGAGTGCAATCGTGAGTGTGATGAAAGATCAATTGCGAAAGGATCTCTCGCAACAGGGTGTATTGAAAGGATTAGCTAATGGTTTTTAATTTCTGAATATGAAAAGAGTACTATTTGTATTGGCTGTTATGCTGCTGCCAACCATGTTGATGGCACAGGCTAAACGTCCCACACTGATGGTGATCCCTGCCGACTCTTGGTGTGCGGCTAACGGATTTATGAAGACCGAGGATGGCAAGCAGGTGCCTGACTATGAGAAGGCATGGCAAGGTGATCAGGATTTGTTCAGTGTTGTTGCTAAAATAGGAGAGCTGATGTCCGATCGTGGGTTCCCTCTAAAGGATATGTCGCAGTCGCTGAAGAATATCGGTCAGGTACGTACGGATATCCTGATGGAAGTGGGGTGGAAGGTCAACAAGACTGGGCCCAAACGATCGGTTACATATACCTTGCGTGGGGTTGATGCCTATACGCTGAAGCAGATAGCTGCAGGTAGTGGCACAGGCAAACCGTCGTTCTCAGCAGAGTTGCCGGTACTGATAGAGGAAGCCGTGCTTGAACGTATGGATAACTTTGCCGATCAGCTTCAGGCCCATTTTGATGATCTGTTGGAGAATGGTCGTGAAGTAAGTGTTGACATACGTGCCGTGAATGGCATCGAGTTTAATAATGAGTATAATGGAGAGGAACTTACCGACATCATCGACGAATGGATGGCCCTGAATACAGTAGGACATCGTTACAGCCTGAGCAATGCCACAGAAACAATGCTCGACTTCGAGCAGGTGCGTATTCCTCTTTACGCAGATAATGGCATGGCACTCGATACGCGTCGTTTCGTGAATGACTTGCGAAAGACTCTCAGTGCTGTTCCTTATAATATCCCCTGTAAGATAGAAACTGAAGGACTCGGCAAAGTAAGATTGATATTAGGCACAAAATAACTAAACTTCCAGAAGATATGAAAAAACTACTGACTATTATCCTATTCCTGCTTACAGCACTGACATCCAGCGCTCAGGAAAACTTTTTTGAAGGTGAACTCGTTTACGACAATTTTGAGAACCATAGCAAGATGGTACTTAAATTCTCTAAAGGAATGGCTTATAATGGGAAGCGAACAGTCCGTGTACTCATGAAAGGGTCGGTGATTCATATGATCGACAATGTGCTACATTTCCACACCCTGCTTTTCCCCGATGAGAACAAAGCCATCATCTTTAGTGATTTCTTAAAGCGAGGGCAGCAATTTCCCTACGATGAATATGTAAAGACCTATCTGTCGCAATTCTCCATCTCGAAAGGTAGTGTGAAGGGAACTTTCGAAAAGACTGGCGAGACAGAGATGGTACGTGACCGTTCTTGTCATATCATGAAGGGAAAAGTATCGGTTTCTGGAGTAAAGACAGACCTGGAGGCATGGGTATCGCAGGAATACAAGATCTACGATAGCTATCGTACCTTTACCTTCGGTATGGATATCGACGGTATAGCCATGAAATGTGCATATAAGACGGTTGGGAAAATACCCCTGTTAGGAGAAGCACGCTCCTATGTGCAGTCGGAGCTAGTAGAAATGAAAACACGCGAGGTGACTGACGAAGAGTTGAGTGTTCCGGAAGGCTATAAGATCGTTGAATCCTCATCGCCGTTCAAGGTTGTGGGGCTTTATAACGACACCAGAAAATATATGAAGGCACAGGGTATATATCCTGATGACATAGACAAAGAGGTTACCTTTAAAACCGAGGATGAATGGAGTTTCTAAAATATGTTCTATCTTTAACTTTGTTGCTGTGGGGTGGCTCCGTCTGGGGCCAATTGCTGGATGATGATTACAAATACGAGCGCAACTCACTCTGTTTGATGATGATTCAACACCCAGACCTGGCATTCGACAGCGAGTTACAGTATGTGTTCAAGCAGATACCTATGCCAGAGCGTTTCAACGACCACTCCCTGGGTGTCAAGGTGGTGAAGTTTGCAGAGCAGCAGGACCAGTTGAAGAATATCGAGTCATTCATACGCCAAGTGGATTTAGGCAAACGCTGCGTGGCCCGCTGGTTTAACCGTGACAAAGACAAAGGAACTTTTGACGTGTCGCTCTTACGTGAAAGAGGGTTCTATGATGCCACTGCACTCGATATCAGTCTGGCCAAAAAATCGGCACGCGGCATGGCTGCTATCGAGGATGCTGGCGAGAAGTTGATAGACAACACCTATCTGGTCATGAACGATATCTATTACATCGACAAGTCGAATAGTTGGATGGTACTACGTGATGGTCTGAATGTTACCACTTCTCTTGCTGGCAGCATGGTGGGGATACCTGATGTTATCAATAGCGGTACCACTGAAGATGGTAAACTTACCAGTGCTATGAACTGGCTTTATGGAGGTGTTATCGATAAGATCAAGGGATTCCGTGTCAACGTCACCTCTTATCTTTTCCGTCTGAAATGGGACGAAGAAACGGCTGGCCGTTTTTACTCCGAACTATATACTGACAAGCAGGACTATGACAAGAAGAAGGCTCAGGCATGGCAAGACTGCAAAGGTGTTTTCAAGATGGAGTTTGTGGGCAAGATAAGCAATAAGAGCAGTAAGACCATTATGAGTGGCGTAAAGACCAACGAGGAATTGATAAAGAAAGTATGCACTCGTGCCCTTGACAAGAATATTGCTGACTTACAGCACTCTTTTGCCGATTTCCGCATCAAGGCTCCACTTGTTTCAACATCTCCCCTTTTGTCGCATGTCGGCATGAAGGAGGACATAACAGAGGAATCACAATTTGAGGTGCTCGAACGCTCTATCGACGATAATGGCTGTATCCATTACAAACGTGTGGGTGTTATTCGTCCTGTTAAAGATAAGATATGGGACAACCGTTTTATGGCCATTGAAGAAGGCGCCCCTAACGCTACCCTTGGTGCTACAACCTTTGAAAAGGTATCTGGAGGAGACTTCTACGCCGGTATGCTCATCCGTGAAATAAAATAAATCACAATAATAAATAAAACTCTTAAATAATTACATTATGAGATCTATTAAGTTTTTGGCCGTAATGGCAGTGGCATTGCTAACTTCAACAAACACAAGTGCTCAGAAAAAACGATTTGAGGGTGAAATCATTTATTCCACTTCGGTAACACTTAACAAGACTGCCCGAAAGTTTATCAAGGGAGCAGAGGGAGAGTACAAGGTTAAGGCCGTTTGCAAAAATGGTAATGAGAAGACGCAAGAGAATTACTATGGTAGTATCAGCTACCTCTTTAGGGATCAGGATATGTGCTATCTCTATAGTCCCAAGACGAAGACGGGATATAAGTGCACCTACTCTGCCACTGTAGCTGACAATCAGAAAGTACGTAAGGTAGAAGATAGTACTGTAAAGCCTACGGGTGAGACAAAAGAGGCTTTTGGTTTGACCTTCGAGCATTTTAAGGGAGAGGATGTGGCAAAACTCGATTTACTCGGTACAACTCTGAAAAGTACCGACTATATTGAATATTGGGTATGCCGCGACTATGATGAGAGTTGGATTATGAGTATCATGATACCGGGACTCTTTGAGAGCTTTGACTTGCGTACATCCATGAAAATACCTCTAATGGGAACTTATGAACAGCATGCAGAAATGAACATTGAGGAATTGACCCCGCGCGAAGTAAAAGATGAGGAGTTTGACCTGCCTAAAGATATCATTTTCGAAGAGGTAGAGACATCAGCTCAGATGGAGTCAAGGCTGAAGAGTGACTATAAGAAATACAAGAAAGCCCGTGGTGAGGAAAAGGGTGAAGACGTGAAACAGGAAGGCGCAGCCAAGGTAAAGGGTGAGTGGGACTTCTAAAAGGTTATAAAGATGAAAAGACTGCTGCCTGTTATAATAGGGATCTTCGTTGTGCAAACAATTCTCGCCCAGAGCGACGAGACGAAGAAATACATGCGCGGTTCACTCTGTATGATGATGGTGGAACACCCCACGTTGGAATACAATAGTGAAATCGAGAAGGTATTCGAGAGTATGGAAATACCCGAGCGATTTAATAATCACGACTTAGGTGTACGTATCATCCGATTCTCAAATGACAAGAACCAGGAGGCCAACGTCACCATCTTTGCCAAAGACAACCAATTGGGCAAGAAATTTGTGTCAAAATGGTTTGGCAGGAACAAAAAAACTGGTGGCTTTAATATTGAACTGGTGAAAGAGCGTGGAAACTATAATGCCACTAAGATTGACGTAAAAGAAGCGCTCCTTCAACACAGGGGACTTTCCATTTTGGAGGATGCCGGAGAGAACCTGATAGGACATACCTATTGGGTGGTCAACGATATCAAGTATGTGAACCAGAATAACTTTTTCAAGGGTGTAAAAGACGTAGCAAACCTTGCAGTTAGTGGGGCGCAGGCAGCATCTACAGGTGGTAAGTCATTGGAAACAGCCTTCGCCAATGAAGATGCTGAAGTCTTCAACCTTTTAGAAGCAATAAAAGGCTTTCGTGTAAAGATCACCTCTTATCTATTCCGTCTAAAGTGGAATGAGGAAATTCAAAATAAATTCTACATTGATTATTATACGGAGGAGCCGGACAATGAGCCGAACAAGGTGAAAGGATTCGTGAATGACAAGGATCTCTTTTCGTTAGAATACGTAGGTTCTGTTACCAATACCAGTAGCAAGACATCGGTGGCTGGCGTGACAACCAATGAGAAAATGATCCGTAAAGTCTGCACACGTGCTCTTGATAAGAACATTGCTGACTTGCAGCACGATTTCGCCGACTTCCGCATCAAAGCGCAGCTCATCAGTACGGAACCATTGAAAGCCTATGTAGGTATGAAAGAAGACGTTACTGAGAAGTCACGTTATGAGGTGCTGGTCGAAGAACCTGATGATCGTGGTGTCACCATTTATAAGCGTGTTGGCATCATAAAGCCTATCCCTGGTAAGATTTGGGACAATCGCTATATGGCTGCAGAAGAAGGCTCCGTTGAGTCTAGGCTTGATGCCACCTATTTCGAGAAAGTCTCTGGTGGTGAGTTCTACAACGGCTACCTCATCCGCGAAATAAAGTAAGGAATAACAATTAGAGTATCTAACTAACCTGCTCCCGAATCATATTAGTGTCGAAATCGCGTTTTATGGCGAGATTTGGCACTAATATGCTTTTATCATGGCTAAGATAACTGACACTTCTTACACTTCTGATATAACTTGTTCTATATTAGCAACTTACAAAACTCCATATCTAACACCTAACTGACACCTGAACTGACACCTAAATAATATCTGAATCAAAGTAAAACAAGTTGTTTTACTTTGTAAGAGATAGTCTTTTCGGGAAATAAAGATAGTCCTTTTCACACCAAAACAACTTGTTTTGCTTCAATGGAGACTATTTCCTTATCCAGCAAAGCAGGTGTTAGTTCAGGTGTCAGTTAGGTGTCAGATATCCATCTATATATTTGTTTGTATTTCAAGTACTTATAGCAGAAGTGTAAGAAGTGTCAGTTATACTCATACTAGTAGTAACTACCACACAAGACACCTAACCTGTTTCTATCGTTAAATAACAACATGAACAAGGTTTTCCGCAAAAAATTTGCTTTATTTGAGATCTTTGCGTATCTTTGCAAAAAGAATTCATCAGATATGAAGGATATCGCATTGGTTTTGTCGAGTGGCGGCGCCAGAGGACTGGCTCACATCGGCGTGATTGAGGAACTGGAATCTCGGGGCTATCACATCACCTCGATAGCCGGTTGCTCGATGGGCGCACTCATCGGTGGCGTATATGCTGCAGGGAAGCTGACAGAGTTCCGCGAGTGGATGAAGACCATCGACAGGAAGAAGATGCTCGAACTGACCGATTTCTCTCTTTCTCTGAACCATTTCGTGAAGGGCAAGCGCATCATCGAGACCATCATGGAGTTTGTGCCGGATGTGGCCATCGAGGATCTGCCGATACCCTATAGTGCTGTGGCTGCCGACTTGAAAGAAGGTCGTGAGGTGGTCTTCAGCAAGGGCAGTCTCTTTGAGGCTATCCGTGCCAGCATCTCCCTACCCTCGTTCTATGAGCCTGTGCAGCGCGACGGGATGATTCTGATTGACGGTGGTGTGATCAACCCAATCCCACTGAATCGCGTCAGCCGGAAAACGGGCGACATCCTGGTTGGTGCCGATGTGAGCGGGCATGACTACAAATCACAATGGGAAGAGATGCACCGACTGACGGAGTGGCAAAAGAAAGACAAGTCGCTGAAGGCGAAGATCCTCGACAAGCTGATTCCCGACAACCTCGAATTCAACTATTATACGGTGCTTTCGCGTACCAGTTCACTGATGATCCGCCAGAACTCCATCCTGATGACCAAGCTGATGAATCCCGACATGCTCATTGACATCCAGATGAGCCGCTACGGAGGCTTCGACTACGACAAATCGGAGAAGATCATCGCCATCGGCCGCCAGAAGACCGCCGCCGTCCTCTCCAAATTCGAACAAAACTCAAAGGCGCAGGATTATTATCTGATCTAATTAAAAAATCATGCAATGAGGCTTTTGACATCGTGAACGATGCGGACGGAGGCCATGTAATCGCGGATGATACGGTCTTTTTTCATCTCGACGACAAAGATCTCTTCTGCGTCTTTCAGGACAGGGCGAGCCTCTTCACTAATGTTGTTGAGGCGGACATTGCTGTCCCAGTCG
>JAEEGL017216596.1_pt1 | contig 32436 bp, 21 predicted proteins | sample 9134231 | NCBI WGS metagenome assembly JAEEGL01 (sample SAMN16246548, study PRJNA631951) | gut metagenome | biome: gut microbiome; feature: rumen; material: fiber-attached | host: Bos | place: Iran: Karaj | collected 2018-10
CATAAATCTTATGGAAGTTCTCGGCGATTCGGCAAAGGTCGAGGAACTCAAAGAGGGTATGCAGGAAGATGAACATGAACACGAGCATGAACACAAGACGGATTTTGAGGATTCGGAAGTAAAAGACAGAACTCTTGCTGAATGGGACGGCAGCTGGCAGTCAACATATCCGCTTTTGCTTGACGGATCTCTTGATGAGGTATGGGAGCATAAAGCAGAGGATGACGATACAATGACAGCTGAGGACTATAAAAAGAAGTACACAACTGCATATGAAACAGATGCTGTTACAATAAATATCAAAGCTCCTGAGGTCGAGTATGTTACAGCCGATAAAACCATAAAAGCTGATTATGAGTACAGCGGTTTCTATATAAGGACAAAAGACGATGGCTCAAAGCAGGCAAGATACAAGTTTGAGAAAAAGTCGGGAGACGATGAGGCTGCAAAGTATATCGTATTCAGCGATCACAATATCGAGCCGTCAGAGCCTGAGCATTTCCACCTGTACAGCGGAAATGACGGATTTGATACTCTTGTTGAGGAGGGAACTCATTTCCCCACATATTACCCGACTTCGTTGAGTGCAGAGGATATTGTTGAAGAGATGACAGGCGGACATGATCACAGCCATGAACATGAGGAAGGTGAAGAGGAATACGACGAGCACGTCTGGCTTTCTCTCAAGTACGCAAAGGTATTCTGTGCTGAGATAGAGCGCAAGGTATCAGAGATAGATCCCGCAAACGCTGACACCTACAAGAGCAACTACGACAAATACATCATGCAGCTCAACAACCTTGATTCTGATTTTGAAACACTCTTTGAAGCTGCCAAGGAAAAAACTCTTGTTTTCGGCGACAGATTCCCGTTCCGTTACTTTGTAGATGATTACGGTCTTGATTATTTTGCTGCATTTATCGGCTGCTCAGCTGAATCCGAAGCAAGCTTTGAGACTATCAAGTTCCTTTCCGATAAAGTCAAGGAACTTAATTGCAATACTGTTTTCACGCTCGAAAACTCAAATAAGGATATAGCAAACGCTATTATCAGTAGCTCTGGCAATAAAAATGTAAAGATCGCAGAGCTCAATTCGCTCCAGTCAGTTTCCAAGAGCGATATAAGCAGCGGTGCAAGCTATATATCCCTTATGCAGAAGAACTACGACATTCTTGCAGGCGTTATGAAATGAGGTCCGAAATGAATAATAAGAAAATACCCGTTATACTTATCACAGGCTATCTCGGCTCGGGAAAGACTACTCTCATGCAGAATCTTCTGAAACAGGAGCAGCGCAAGATAGCACTTATAGTAAATGATATGGGCAGCGTCAACATAGACGCTGCTCTCCTGAACAAGAACCGTGACCGAATATCTTCCGTAGAAATGGTCGAACTCCAGAACGGCTGCATATGCTGTACTCTCAGAGACGAGTTCATAGCTGAGATAGAGCGTATCTCTCAGCTCCCCGATATTGAAGCTGTTTTCGTAGAGGCTTCGGGAATAAGTGAACCCTCAAATATCGCAGCATCATTCGTTGTCTACACAGAGGATAATCCCGATACCAATGTATACCTAAGCTCTGTTGTATCTGTTGTAGATGCCGACCGTATATATAATGAATTCCTGCGTGAGATCTCAATGGAGAACGATACAGAGGAAGGCGACATCATCAATCTTATTATCGACCAGATAGAGTTCTGCAACCTTGTTATCCTCAACAAGACAGACCTGCTCAATGCTGAGCAGATCGAAGAAGTAACAAAGGCTATCCGCGATATACAGTCAGAAGCCGAGATAATCCCATGCATAAACAGCGAAGTCGATACCGATAAAATACTCCACGGAAAAGAGTTCGATTATCATGCGGTACTTGCTTCATCATCGGTACAGCGTGCCCTCAATACCAACGAGCCTACAGATAAAGAAGCCTGCATGGACGAGTACGGCATAACTTCTTTTGTATTTGAGGAGGCTCGTCCCTTTGACCGTGACAAATTCATGGACTTGGTCGACGAATATCCAAAGGAGCTTATCCGCACCAAGGGCTATGTGTGGTTCGCAGATGATGACGTACATATTCAGTTGTTTGAGCAGGCTGGCAGAAACGCCAGTGTTACGGAGCTTAACGAGTGGCTCGCAGCTTGTCCGCAGGAGGAGCTTGATGCCATGTTCGAGAATTATCCCGACCTTAAAGACGACTGGCACGAGGTCTACGGCGACCGTATCAATCAGCTGGTATTCATCGGAAAGGGATACAAAAAATCAGATATTCTTGCAAAGCTTGAAAGCTGCCTGACTATATGAGCAGCAAAGCAATACCTGTATATCTTTTTCTTGGTTTTCTTGAAGGGGGAAAAACAAAGTTTATTCAGGAAACGATCTCAAATAAACGTTTCGGACTTGACGAAAACATTCTGATTGTCATTTGTGAAGAAGGGATAGAAGAGTACGATATTTCGCAGTTTGGCGGTAAAAGCATTACACTTCATACGATCGTGGATAAGTCCGAGCTTGACGAGCAGACGCTCCTGAAGCTGTCGGACGAATGTGACGCAGATAAAATACTTATCGAATATAACGGTATGTGGCATCTTACGGACTTGCTTCTCAACAAGCCTGAGAACTGGAAGATATTCCAGACGGTATTCATTGCTGATGCGTCCACATTCCGGATATATCTGCAAAACTTCGGAAGTCTTGTTATCGGCAAGGTCAGCGTCAGTGATGTTGTGATATTCAATCGCTATGCAAACAGAGCCGATGTCAATGAGCTTCATAAGATCATACGCTCTGTCAACAGAAGATCAGAGATATATTACGAAGCCGACAACGGAATGATGATAGCAGATGACATCGAAGATCCCCTGCCTTTTGATATTGAAGCTCCGATCATAGTCATAAAGGATACTGATTATGCCCTATGGTACAGCGATATTATGAACGATGCGAAGAAATATAACGGTAAAACCGTTAAGTTCAAAGCAATAATATCTTCACGTCCTGAGCTGCCAAATAATGTTTTCGCAGTAGGGCGCTATATAATGACCTGCTGTGAAGCAGATATGGAATTCTGCTGGTTCGTTTCATTATATAACCAATATTACAACGTTCGGGGCGAGAAATGGGTAACTGTAACGGCTGAAATAACCGTACAGCACCATGAGACCGAAAACATTGATATACCGCTTCTGAGAATTACTGATCTTTATGAATGCGAACCGCCTGAAAAAGCAATTGCATCATTTCTATAATTATTCGGTGGAAATTATGAAGTATACAAAGCGACTAAGAAACTGGTCGCTTTTCTTTTGCAGCATTTATGGTCGCATCATATTAAACGACAAAAAACGGATTGCCTTTTCAAAAAATATATGTATAATAAAAGCATAGATATAACATTTCAGCTGAAATGATTTTTTCTGATATTTTTTAAGAGGATGTGATTTGATTGAGATCAAGCTGTATCAAAAAGGTCATAGGCATTACTGTTTCTTCAGCAATTATCGTCTCATCTGTACCGTTTGTAACTTTTGCAGCCGATAAACATATACGCGGAAATTCAGACGGCTACGAATACGAAATGTGGAATCAGAGCGATATCGGCGATGTAAGCTATGAATATGAAGCAGGCTCTTTTACCTGTTCATGGGCAGATGTAGAAAACCTTATTGCCCTTATGGGAAAGTCTTACGACGATCAAAGAAAGAATTACAAAGCTTTTGACGACGTATCATTCAGCTACGACATCGAATTCACACCTCATGGAAATGCCTTTTACGGCGCTTACGGCTGGACAAGAAATCCCCTTGTGGAATACTACATAGTAGACGGTTGGGGCAGCTGGAGACCATGCGCTTCTTCAAACAGCGAATTACTGGGTACAACTATCGTTAACGGCAATGAATATGAAGTATTCAAAACAAATCGTTATAATCAGCCGGGTCTTGACGGTCCCAATACATTTTCCCAGTACTGGAGCGTCCGCACGAAAAGTGATTCTAAAAATAATACGACCAATCACGTAAACGGCTGTATAGACGTTGCAAAGCATTTTGACTCATGGGAGGCAATGGGACTCGATACGTCAGGTACTCTGTATGAAGCGGCATTCAATGTTGAGGCGTACAGATCAAGCGGCAGTGTCAGACTTAACAGCATAAAAATAGGTGAAGGAAAGGATAATACCCCTCTCACAGTATATTCCAATAAATACTACAATAACGAACAGTCAAAGTATGCTGATGCAGGCTATTTCTTCATGTATAATTTTGACTGCTATTTAGATGACTGGTCTCCGCGTGACAATGAGCTGCTGAAAAGAAGCAGCTATAGCTATGAGGGAGCAAATGCCATGTTCGTGACCGACCGTTCTGCGTCATGGCAGGGGCCAAGTATTTATCTCGGTTCAGAGAAATACACACCGGGTGAAACATACAGCTTCGGTGCTTTTGTAATGCAGGATTCAAGAGAATCTGCCGATTTTGAAATTGTGCTTCAGTATCTTAACTCAGACGGGAAATTCCGGTATGACACGATCGCAGAAACAAAAGCCGAGAAAGGACAATGGAGCGAACTTTCAAATTACTCCTATACTATCCCCGAGGGCGCAAAGCAGCTTACACTGTATATTGATACTCCCGGTTACACTGGTGATTTCTCCGTTGATAACGCTTATGCAGGAAAAAAGGATACTCCGCCTTTCTATATCAATGATAACGAAGTCACTCGCAATCAGCGCGGTGATGTGAACCGCGACGGTGTCGTTGACGTTTACGACCTGATACTGCTCAGAAAAACGGTTATCCAGTTATCAGCAAAAAGCGATATTCCTCCTGTGAATTCCGATGTAAACGGCGACGGCTCGGTCAATGTTGCAGATATTGTAAGCTTACAGAAATTTCTCCTCGGAGCCGATAAGTCTGATGAGCAGGAAACTGCGACTGCAACTGCGACTGCTGCCTCAACAACTTATACGACTTCTTTGACCACAACTACTGAGGATAACAGTCAGACCACTGCAGCCCAAACCTCAGCAGCAGGCTATAAACATATAACGCAGGAAAAAGCCAAGGAAATGATGCAGGCTGACGACGGTCATGTTATCGTCGATGTGCGGCGGCAGGACGAGTACGACAGCGGTCATATCCCCGATGCTATACTGATACCGAATGAGTCTATCGGCACTGAGCAGCCGAAAGAATTGCCTGACCCCGATCAGATCATTCTTGTATACTGCCGAAGCGGCCGCCGCAGTGCAGAAGCAGCACAAAAGCTTGCAGATATGGGATATACTCATATCTATGAATTCGGCGGGATAATCGACTGGACGGGCGAGGTCGTCACGAACTGATATACAGAAGTGAATAGAACTAAAAGCCGCGCGGCAAAAATAGTTCTCAGCATATTAGAAAAAAGAACAGGCAGCCATATCACAATCAATGGCTGCCGTGTTTTTTGGATCATTTACAGAGACTTGATTGATCTCAGCTGTTCTCTCATAGTCTCATAATAATTAATATGTACTCAATCATGACGTTGGCCGTTATTGCTGAACACTTCACAGAATCGTCCTGCAAAAGCAGGAGGCTCGTCATTATTGTTCAAGTGGGAAATATCACCGAAAGCTGTGACTCTGAAATAAGCGATACCCTTGCGCCGTTCTTCTGTGCAGACAGTTGTCACCGATGTGGGAGCAGCCATAAAGCCGTGCCACAGCAGCATAGGTGAGATACCGAGAAGATGTCCCAGCATTACACTTTCAACTCCGAAATGACAGAACAGCGCGATAGTATTTTCGTTAGGTCGTACAGCATTATAGTAGTTGCCGTTTCGCTCATATCCGTGTTCGGCAAGCAGATCGTCAAAGCCTTTCTGTACATAAGCGATGCCGTTTCTCATGTCCGCTTCTGACATAACGGGAACGTCAGTCCACTTGTCTTTATCATAGTATTCGGGTACAGCAGTCCAGTCCTGCGGCAGCATATCCCATGCGATACGCCTTTGACCGTCAGGTCCGATAATAAGGTTCCTGTCGAATTCCCGCAGCCAGTCCAGAGTTTTCGCTGTGCGTCCGCATTTCTTCAGGGTGTATTCCGCTGTGTCCTGCGCTCTGCCAAGGGGTGAAACGTAATAAGCGGCGATATCCATAGGAGCAATGCGCTCGGCAAGAAATCCAGCTTCTTTGCGTCCTTTTTCAGTAAGAGAGTCTATAGTATAGTCAGGATCGCCATGCCTGATAATAAGCAGTTTCATAATAAAACGCCTTTCTGTTATTAGATAAAATTCCTGTCAGATAATTTTTTCAAGTATAAGCTTTATGTGGGTATGCTCGGTAAGTTCAAACCCGAAATCCTTTCGTATCTGCCACGAAGTATAGGGAAGAGTGAATGCATCACTGTATACAAGCCTGTACGAATGGGGTATCCTTTTCATAAGCTCCTCTGTGAAGATCGGGAAGTAGTTTTCATGTACTTCTCTGTCCCAGTTCTGAGTATATTTGTATTTCAGCAGAAAATGAACAAGCTGACGCTGATCTTCTATCCTGCCCCGGACTTTTTCAAAGCTTTCCAGCCATTCCGCATAGCTGCTGTTCCTTATGGCTTCAAGCTGTTCTTTTCTTACGGGGATATTATCCGACTGAGAGAACATCATGTCACGTATGGTGACATATCGGAAGCCGCTGCCGAAAACTCTGTCCCAGAACAGTTCTATATCTTTTTCATCGCAATAGGAATAGACTTCATGTATCGTACTTGAAATATTTATAAGGCTTTCTTCAAAGGGAATATCTATCTGCTGCCAATCATCGTAAAACTGTGCATCAGGAACGTTTTGCCGTGCAGCTTCGATCATTTCGCGGCTTATGTCATAGCCTATGTACTCATAGTTTGGGAACATCGGTCTCATAGCTTTGATAAGCTCTCCGTTTGCACAGCCGAAATCAAGAATATACCTGAACGGCTCGAAAACCTTATCAATGAAAAACATCTTATCAAGTATTGATCGCTGCATTCTTGTCAGATAGATATCCAGATCGGATATCCTGTTCATATCTGTATCCATACATTAAGCCTCCTGTCTTGGTTTAAAGTTATATAGCGATACCTGCCATTGGTACATCAGCCATAGATGTAAGAATAAACCTGCCTTTGCATTCGTTATATTATATAAGCGAAGCGTTATGATATAATTGCCCGATATGCAGGAAGCAAATCTCTGATTTGCGTATCTGCAAGGGCTTTAAATCAATTATAATGAATGCCTTTGCATTCATTATATCATAACCATGCAGATAAATCAATCTCAGGACGCATAAGCTGAATACAAAAACATATCCTTTGGTTGATTTTCAGGCATATGTGATGTATAATTGATATAAAAACGTTCATAAGGCTATACAAAAGGAGCAATACAAATGGATATTGATTACCTATTAATTCTGCAGCGTTTCAGGGAAAGGATAAATGGCGTACTTACGCCGTTTATGGAGTTTGTATCACTATTTGCCATATCATTTCTGATACTGATACCTACTTTCATGTACTGGTGTACGGATAAACGCATAGGTCTGTATACACTGTCAGCATATGCTTTGAGTTCGGTGCTTACTGTTGTCATAAAACTGACTGTCTGCGTCTATCGACCGTGGATAAGGGACAGCCGTATCATTCCTGCAAATAATTCTGTCAGATTTTCAACGGGCTATTCGTTCCCAAGCGGACATACCTCTAATGCAGCCTCTATTTACGGAGGATTAGCTCTGAAACCGCCGAAAAAGAAAAGGTTGGTATCGTTCATTTGTGTGTTTATGATAATGCTCACCGCTTTTTCACGAAACTATCTCGGCGTACATACTCCACAGGACGTTCTCACAGCTATACTGCTCGGAGCTGCTGTTGTACTCGCTATGTCAAAGCTGTTTGCATACCTGTCAGCTCATAAGGAAAAGGAGAATATGTTCTTAGCAGTTGGAATAGTTTTCGGTATATTGGCACTGATATATTTCCGTAAAGCCATACCCGAGAGATATTGTAAACGGAGAACTGCTCGTTGACCCGGAGGTCATGATGAAAGACGGATTCAGGTGTGCAGGCAGGTTTACTGCTCTTTGCGTTTCCAGATATGCCGAGAAAAAATGGGTGAGATACAGTCCTACTCTATCACGAAAAACTGCTGTTCTTGGGGGAGTCGGAGCTGTTATAACTTTGCTGATAACAACTTTCGGCGGTTTTCCGCTGGAAGCCTTATTCGGTATGCACTGGGGAGCATTTGCCAAAAACTTCATTATGATATCATTCATTATCGTGATATGGCCTGCAATTATGAAGCTGAACACCAAAAAAGGCGGCTAAGATAGCTCTTTGCCGCTGCGGGCTGCTCGGCAGCATGGACAGGCATCAATGCTGCAGGAGCACTGATCTTGCCCCCCTTAATATAAGGAAATAATTTATGTTTTATATACTTATTATACTATTGCTTTTTTCAGGAAGTCAACAAAATATCGGTAAGTTGCTTTTTCAAGGGGTAAGTTGTATTTTTCAAGACGGTGAGTTATAGTTTTATGCTTCCGAACTGCTGTATTTGATGTTAAATCAGCCTGAAAGATGAAAATAAAAGGCTGAATGTAAACTCGGCAAATATCTGCATTATATACATAAAAAAGAAAGATGTAAGGGATTTTGACCCTTACATCTTTTTCTTGGTTTAATGACATTATCCGATTGAACGTATTCTTTTCATTTAATTACTCTTCATTCTCTTTGCGCCGCATAATGTAAGATGCCAACATGGCAGCATTGCCAATTCCGATCAGCATAAAAGCTATGAGAACGATAATTGTATCTGTAATAGAATTATTGCCTGTCTGCGGGAGTTCATCATAATTATTTGAAGAATTGCCGCTATTCGTTTCTGTTGTAACTGTTGCAGATGTTGACTCCGATGTTGTAGTTGTAGTTGTACTTGTCGTGGAGGTAATTATTGTTGTAGTTGAAGTAGTCGATGTAGTCGTAGTTGTAGTAGTTGTTGTAGTAGTAGATGTTGTTGTTGTCGTTGTTGTAGTATTAGTAGTTGTAGTTGTAACATTTGATGAAATAGGACCATTTCCGCTAAGATCGTAATTGTAACCGCTGAAATCCTTTACATCACCCTTTGCGATAAGCTTGCAGCCATCGTTAACAGTGATCTTGGTTTCAGGTATTATTACAAGCATGATATCCTCAGGAACAGTTACATCTTCGACTATATTTATATTGCCGAAAATATAGAGCTTCATATCCTTCTCATCATAGTTTTTATAATCGGCAACAGCGCCTCTTATATCGTTATAGCATTCGCCGTTGCTGAGCATAGCCACTGCTTCTTCAGGAAGGTATGAGCAGTCTAAAAGCTCTCCGCAGGTATCACAGAAACAAGCAGAAGTTGCTCCGTTACCGTCTGAAGGAGGAGCGATTATAACATTCTCTCCCTTGCATTCATGCTTGTCAACAACCACAACAGGGATATTGAAACATTCCTTGCCATCGTCTGATACAGCACCTATCGTTGCTCTTATATCAGCCTTTTTAGGTGTTATCTTTATTAATGCGTCACTGGTAAATATAATATCTCCATTTTCAGCAACAGTATATTCGCCGTCGATAACATCAATATCGAAATCCTCATATGCGGATCTGTCAGGAGCTTTTACATTTGAAGCAGGTGCATACTGTATTGTACCGTTAGCTCTGACAATATGTAATGTAACTTTTGCGCTTCCTTCAGGCTTATATAATCGATAATATGTATCTTTGCCTATAGAAAGTAACTTATTATATGAACCATCGTCCATAATAGATGTCAAAAATTTTACAAAAGGATACAGATCTTTATCAATTTCTGTTCCGTTTTTAGTGACATCGTTCATAAATATGCGTACTCTATTGATATCAGAGAGACATTCCGATCCAGACTTACCCAATATAATAGCAAATAAGCTATTTGCAACTTCCTTAAGCATACTTTTTGTATACTTACTTTTCAAATCATCTGAAATATCAATTATTTCAACTTCATACGGGATAGCTGTTGTAGAATTCGGCAGTGTTGCAACACCCACGTGTTTCAATATATGCCCCGTTACAATTCCTTCAAGTGTTGCTCTTCCGAGAGTTGATATCAGATTTATAGCAAGCAGATACTCATTTTTCTTTGAAGCTGACAAAAGTGTTGCAATATCAGCAGCTACTTTTGCATTCTGCATCTCCTTTTCAATAGCTGATTTCCATACATCATGTATAGCTACGGTGACAACCACCTTTTCGCCCGGGTCAAGCTGACCGACGCTATAGCTCATATCATTATAGAATTCTTTATTAAGTGTTTTGGTAGGTTCGGCAGATATAAGCTGACCACCTTTATATGTTCTCTTCTGCACTGATTGTATGTAACCGTTTATTCTTTCCTCTATATTGTATATTGGCTTATTTGATACATTCTCAAAGCTTATTGTAACAGGATAATCCTCATCAAAGAATGAATATCTCGGAAGTGATATCTTCATTTTCAAAGCATCACCTGCATATACGTGCAGAGTATTCTGAGATTTGAACTTATATGTAAATTCTTTGCCGCGGTTTTTGCCCTTGAAATCAGCTGTAAGGTCATAATCTCCTGCTTTATCTCCGCGTACATACCAGTGTACTGTATATGCGTCACCTGCGTTAAGATTAGCAATTAACTGAGTTTTTCGGCAATTCATCAGAGTAAGGCCATCAGGCACGTTAAGTGTAGCAGAACAATTTGTAAGTACTTCGTCCTCAGTATCCTTATTTATCACGATAAGCTGTACATCATAAAACTCCTTGAGCCATTTGCACTCACCTGAGATTATCATATACATTTCTTCATGCTCTGTTTCCCTATAATCAATGACCTTTGCAGGTTTATCATCTATAGTTATTATTGGTTCAAGAACATATTCTTCTTGCTGTTCTTCCTGCTGATTTTGTTCATCTCTATTTAAAAAACCGGGTTTTACCGAAACAACAGAACCGTCCTCTTTACACGTTGCCTTGTATTTTTTTATATTGATATTTCGTTTACCCTCAAAAGTCAGTTTTACCGAATACTCAAAAACATGGTAATTAGATTTATTATTCAGACTGATCCCGGCTTTGACGATATCATCCTTGCTCATTTCCTTAACCGTCATATCGCCCTGTATATCGAGTCTGTGAGGCTGGGGAGGAACAGGCTGTGTCATTGTAACTGTAGTTGAAGTGCTTGTTGAGGTCGATGTGCTTGTTGTCGATGTACGGCTTGTTGAAGAAGAACTGCTCGACGAACTTGATGATGACGTACTGCTTGATGAAGTCAATGTGCTGGTTGTCGCGGAAGTAGTCGATGCTGTAGTTTTGTCTTTAGTAGCTTCAGTCGGAGACGTTTTTGTAGCTGTAGTTTTATTTTTTGTAGCTGCAGTCGCAGATGTTGTTGATGTACTGGTTGTGCTTGTAGTAGATGTGGAAGTAGTTGATGTAGTGGTTGTACTTGTCGTAGATGTGGTCGTGGAAGTTGTTGATGTAGCAGCAGAAGTGGTTGACGTTGTCGAGCCGTAAACACCTTTGTCGTTAAGGAATCTTACCTTGCCGTCAATTTCTTCGTTATTAGCTCCGACAGTGACATTTTTCTCCCAGTCTGCCTTTGTGCTTGGGTAGAAAACATTCTGTATTCCGCTGCAGCCATCGAAGGAGTTGTCAGCAATATTTGTGACTCCATCTGGAAGATAAAAATCTTCAACGCCTATCATTCTGAAGAATGCATACTTAGGTATTTGCTTTCCGCCTAAAACAGTGATCTCTTTAAGTGACTTAGGAATATATCTTCTCCAGTTGCCTGTGTTATAGATCTCATAATAATCCTCAGCATCTCCGTTGAGGAACAAATCCAAGAGTTCCTGCTTACTGCCATCGGCATTTGCAGCTTCAAGGGAATAGCCTGCAAACGGAAGTGTGAGTTCGGCAAGTGACTTACAGCCGCTGAATACATGGTAACCTATACCATCGGCACCACCCTTGATAATGGCAGATACAAGTGATGAACAGTCGCTGAATGCATAAGCTCCGATAGTTTTTACTGTTTCGGGAACTGTTACTCTTGTGAGTCCGCTGCAGCCCGAGAACGCATTATTGCCAATAGCTGTAAGGGTTTTCGGTAAAGTTATAGTCTTGAGAGCGGCACTGCTGCAATTGCTGAAAGCATAATTTCCAATACTTATTACACCCTCAGGAATCTTACCGTCAGAGAGTGATGTGCAGTTTTCAAATGCGTGATCGTCAATGTACTTTACACCTTCAGGGATATTATTCTTTGTGATAGATGAGCAGCCTGCAAATGCATAATTACCTATCTCAGTCATGCTATTTGGCAGTACGAATGACTCAACACCTGTAAAGCGATAGAACGCAAAATCTGAAAGTCTTGTACCGCTCAGAACGGTGACCTTTTTAAGTGACTTAGGGATATACCTCCTCCAGTTGCCTGAGTTATAGATCTCATAATAATCCTCATCATCTCCGTTAAGGAATAAACCTGAAAGCTCATTCCTTGTATTAGGATCATCTGCCGTAGCCTTGCTGTACGACGCAAAAGGAAGTGTGAGATCAGCAAGTGACTTACAGCCGTTGAATATATGGTTTCCTATACCGTCAGCACCGCCGTAGATAACAACGGTATTAAGTGCGGAACAGTTGTTGAAGGTATACTCCCCGATAGTCTTTACCGATTTCGGAATCGTGATGTTCGTTAGTCCCTTGCACCCGTTGAATGCATAGCTTCCTATAGACGCAAGTGTAGATGGGAGCTTTACAGTTTTAAAAGCTGAATTGCTGAATGCATAATTTCCGATGCTTAAAACTCCTTCGGGCAGACAAGGATCCGTTATAGATGAGCAATCTGCATATGCGTAACTTCCTATCTCTGTGATTGTATCAGGGAGCACGATGGATTCTACTCCGACGAGACGATAGAATGCACAATCAGGTATTCTTGTACCGCCTAAAACAGTAACTTTTTTAAGTGACTTAGGAATATATCTTCTCCAGTTGCCTGCGTTATAGATCTCATAATAATCCTCATCGTTTCCGTTAAGGAAGTATGTGGATATCTCACTTACAGTATCGGTTGAATCTGCGCTGAATCCTGCGAAAGGAACTGTAAGCTCGGCAAGTGACTTACAGCCGCTGAATATATGTGCCCCTATGCTTTCTGAACCGCCTTCGATAACAGCTGTTTCAAGTGCAGAACAATCGTTAAATGCATAATTTCCAATAACTTTTACATTATCGGGAACTAATATGCTTGTAAGACCTGTACAGCCCGTGAAAGCATTTGGACCTATATTTGTAAGAGCTGTCGGTAATTTGATACTGTTGAGATCAGGACAGCTGCAATTCCTGAACGCTGAATCTCCGATTTTTTCAACGCCTTCCGGAATATTAGCTGTTTTCATTGATGAGCATTCTGCAAATGCATAATTACCGATCTCTGTAATGCTGTCCGGAATAGTGATCGACTCAACGCCGTTTAATCTGAAGAAATAATAGTTTGGAATCCTTGTGCCGCCTGTTATAATGACCTTTTTAAGCGCCTTAGGAATATATCTTCTCCAGTTGCCTGTGTTATAGATCTCATAATAATCCTCAGCATCTCCGTTGAGGAACAAATCTAAGAGTTCCTGCTTACTGCCATCGGCATTTGCAGCTTCAAGGGAATAGCCTGCAAACGGAAGTGTGAGTTCGGCAAGTGACTTACAGCCGCTGAATACGTGTGAACCGATACCGTCGGCGCCGCCCTTGATAACAGCAGATGCAAGTGATGAACAGTCACTGAATGTATAAGCTCCGATAGTTTTTACTGTTTCGGGTACTGTTGCGCTTGTGAGACCACTACAGCCTGAGAATGCATAATCACCTACTGTGGTAAGAGTTTTCGGGAAGGTTATAGTTTTGAGACTTGCGCTGCTGCAATTGCTGAATGCATATTTGCCAAGGCTTATAACACCCTCAGGTATCTTACCGTCAGAGAGTGATGTGCAGTTTTCAAATGCATGATCGCCAATGTACTTTACACCTTCAGGGATATTATTCTTTGTGATAGATGAGCAGTCTGCAAATGAGTAATTTCCTATCTCAGTCATGCTATTTGGCAGTACGAATGACTCAACACCTGTAAAGCGATAGAACGCAAAATCTGAAAGTCTTGTTCCGCTCAGAACGGTGACCTTTTTAAGTGACTTAGGGATATACCTCCTCCAGTTGCCTGAGTTATAGATAGCATAATAATCCTTATCATCTCCGTTAAGGAACAATACCGAAAGCTCATTTCTTGTATCAGGATCATCAATTGTCTTTTCGTTTAATCCTGCAAAAGGAAGTGTGAGATCAGCAAGCGATTTACAGCCGCTGAATATATGGTTTCCTATACCGTCAGCGCCGCCGTAGATAACAACGGTATTAAGTGCGGAACAATTGTTGAAGGTATACTCCCCGATAGTCTTTACTGATTTCGGAATCGTGATGTTCGTTAGTCCCTTGCACCCGTTGAATGCATAGCTGCCTATAGACGCAAGTGTAGATGGGAGCTTTACAGTTTTAAAATCTGAACTGCTGCAATTGCTGAATGCGTAATTTCCAATGCTTTCAGCACCCTCAGGAACATTAGCATTTTCAAGAGCTACACAATCAGCATAGGAATAAGCTCCGAATGATTTTATCATACTCGGGACAGTGATGTTTTTGACGCCCGGTATACGATAAAATGCATAATTTGGGATTCTTGTTCCGCCTGTTACAGTTATAGATTTAAGAGACTTAGGGATATATCTTCTCCAGTTGCCTGCGTTATAGATCTCATAATAATCCTCACCGTTTCCGTTAAGGAAGAAATCCGAGAATTCCTGTTTGCTTCCTTCCTCATTAACTTCTGCGAGAGAATGTCCCATATATGGGATAGTTATATCTTCAACAGCCGAACAGCCGCTGAATATATGATATCCTATGCTTTCAGTACCTTCACCGATAACAACTTTTTTTAGTGAAGTACAGTCGCTGAATGCATAATCTTTTATCTCACTTACATTACCTGAGATATCTATATCTGTTATCGAAGCACAATTAGCAAAGGCATACTCTTCGACTGATGTAACAGCCTCAGGCATTACCAGCTTACCCTCGGGATAATTTGCATTACCATATTCGTCATATGATATAGTTGAAAGCGAAGAACAGTTCCTGAAAGCATTCTTACCTATACGCTTTATCGTCTGCGGCAGATTTATTGACTCCATATTGCTGCAATTGATAAATGCATTGTTTCCTATACTTGTGATCACTTCTCCGTTTTTTTCGTCACCTGCATTTTCGATGACCGCATATTTGATAATAGAAGTACCTTTGAATGGAGATGAGCTGAAATCATACATATCGCCGTATCCGCTGATATAGAGATATCCGTCAGAATAGAGCGTATATGAAATGTTTTCACCGAGAGAGCCTGTTTCAGAAATTTCCTCATCCGTTTTAAAAGAAAGAGAAGGTAGCGTCTGAGGTACAAACGTCGGCTGTGTTGTTGCAGGCTGTGTAACTGCTGCACCTGTAACTGTCTCATCTTCATCAATATTGATTACCTGTTCCAAGTCTGAATCATCGGTATCCGCAATGAGCAGATCATTGATGTCCTGTTCAGCAGCTGCGTCAATTAAAGAATTTTTCAGCAAATCGGTCGGCTTTATGTCATACTCGCTTGAAAAATAATCTTCATTCTGTGCTGCCGCTTTGGCTTCATGACTGACAACATTTGATAAATGATTAGGTAGAACAGCTGTTGTACTGATTATTGCACTTAGTGTTCCTGCGATGAATCGTTTAAGCATTGTATCTCTCCTTGTTTTGATATTTGGTATAATATACCACTTATATATTATATTATCAAACACACAAAGTGTCAATATATTTATAATAAACTCATAATTATTTCTACAATCGAAATATTCAATAAAACAATTCAAAAAAAATCCTGACAAATTTACGGTTTGTCAGGATCGAAAATTTTATGTTCAGCAACTTGTTCATTCCCATTCCAAAAAAGTATGAGCTTCGGCGATTCTATCCAGCGTTTCATTCAAAGCATCATCCCAATTGCGGTCTCCTTCAATGTATGATCTCTTTATTGTCCCTATAATCTCGGATTTGATCGATTCATCATAACGAGAATACTTTTTAATATCAATTTTTCTTGCGCTCTGATCGAAAATAGTGTAATAATTCTCTCCTCTGAATATGTCTATAATTTCATCAGCATGATACGTGTTATCTTTTGCAAGCTGCGCATTTACAGACATATTGTTTGTCATATCATTAAAACAAGCAAAATGATTCATACTTTCAGAATTGAAAGCAGCAGAGAGAATAAAGCTTCTTGCATCATCACCGTTATCTGTAGACGGATTGACCAGTATATCGTTGCCGCCCCAGTAGAATGCCTGCGGACCTTCGCATATGCTCCATTTTCCTTCTTGGCTATTCGTTGCTTCAGTCACAAAGCTGCCATTGTAATAGAATGCCCATGAAGGTACGAAATAGCCCATACATAAACCATCCCGACCGTTCTGTATCCATTCATCTGTCCACTGATCGTTCTTTGCAACACCGCCCACATTCCAGAGCCTTTTTGCCATATCGGCAAAGTATTTGATATCATCACTCACATTAAACCTGTTATCACTTGTTATGAAATCAAATCTTCCGCAGGAATATGCTTCCCACATACCACCGAGAGAATCGACAAGAGCCACTTTTCCGACGGATTTTTCAGCGATAGTTTTTGCCGAGCTTGAAAACTTATCCCAATCTCCTATAGCTTTCTGCATTTCTTCGGGAGTCTTGACTCCGAGGTACTCCTCGGCAAGGTCTGAACGATATATAAAAGCTCCGGGAGCAACATCATAAGGAACGGATTTGAATACGCCATTGCTGTTTTTGGCAAGCGTCTTGGTATAAGGATACCATTCGCCCATATCATCTTCCGTTATGCCGAGAGCTGAAAGAGGTGCAGAGAGTTTATCATTATCCATATACTTCAAAGCCCAGTAAGGTTCGGAAAAGTATACATCTACATCGTCGCCCGAATTGAATACCGCATTATAGGCTTCCGAAGCATATTCGCCTGCGGAATTTACGTTGATGAAGTTTATTTTTGCGCCTGATGGTGCTGATATTTCATTTTCAGAACCGGAACTCAGACTTTTTTCTACATCTTTTACGTAAACTCCCGTCCAGTTTGAAATAAGGTCAGGTACGTCGCTGTTGTTCCATGCCAGGATAGTAAAAGTATCTCCGCCTGTTTTCAGACTTACATTTTTATCAGATGTATCCGAAGTTGTAGGTTCTGCCTTATCAGTATCCCCTGCTATGAACTTTTCTAAAGACACAGGTGTACCTTCAGCAGTTGAAGCATAAGAGTAATAGCGGAGTATTATTGAAGCGTCAACAGCGTCAATATATCCGTCAGAATTGATGTCGCCGAATTTTGAAGCAGCATTGGCAGTATTCTTATTGCTGCTCATCGCTGAAATTGCATTGATTGAGAGAGCTCCTATAAGGCTAAGAGCTGAAACTGCTGCGATATTTCGTTTTAAACTCATGAAATATACCCCCTGAAATAAATTATTAAATATAAAAAGGTTATTTTATTATATCACATTTAAACTTATTACGCAAGTACCGATCTGCTTTGCCTTACAAATACAAAATCACAGGAGTTTTTGTTATGGCAAGAAGTTACAAACATATACAGCTGTAAGCTTCTTATTTAAAGCATATTACCGATTCCATCGTGTATCTCAGAACAGGATCAATACGTATATTGCAGCTTTAAAGGGCTGAATCGCCCTTTTTTCTTATGAAAAAAATAATATAAGGAAAAATCAACTTTTTATTATCAATTTTAGCTTTAGTCCATTGATTTAGTTTATTTACACATAATAATTGAATATTTGATGATATTATAGTATAATAAGACCAAATCATCAATTTAGGGGGGGAATAATAATGCAGGAATTGCTTGAGCGGAAGCAAGGTCTTCATAGAACTGTACTTATTGTTGATGACGAATTCATCGAAAGAGAAATGCTCGGAGCTATGCTGAGCGAATTATACCAGATCATTTATGCATCAAACGGAATGACTGCCCTTGAGATCATCAGGAAGAAAAAAAAGACACTGTCTCTTATTCTCCTTGCTTTTCATATGCCTGTTCTTGACGGATACAGCTTATTGAAAATTTTACGTTCCGACAGCGAACTGAGGAGCATTCCTGTTATCGTTCTAACTTCCGAAAAAGAAGCCGAAGTAAAAAGTCTGCAGCTTGGCGCGGCTGATTTCATTTCAAAGCCGTACGATGCTCCTGAGGTCATACAGGCAAGGGTCAAACATTCAATCGAACTTTTTGAAGACAGAATCATTATCCATGATACAGAAAGAGATGAACTGACCGGGCTTTTCAATAAAGAATTTTTCTTTGAATACGGGAAAAGACTTAATAACCAGAATGGCAATATGCCTATGGACGCTCTCGTTCTTGATATAAATCGTTTTCATATCATCAATGAGCTTTATGGAAGAACATACGGCGATAAAGTTTTAAAAATAATCGGTCAGAGCATACACGAACTTGTTCGCCAGACAGGCGGACTTGCCTGCCGCAGCAACAGCAACCGTTTTGGTATTTATATTCCTCATATGGATAACCCGAAAGCCCATCTTCCGCGATTTATATCAATGATCGAAGATAATCTTGACGATTGGAAGATAAGTTTCAGGATAGGGATATATTCTGATGACGGTAATGCTCTTGATATGGAACAGCGCTTTGAACACGCTGATCTTGTATGCCGCAAGATAAAAAACAGCTATACGACCTGCTTTGATATTTACAATGCTGAACTGCACAGCAAAGAGCTTCATTCAGAGCGGCTTATAAATGATATGGATACTGCCCTCACAGAGAAACAATTTAAATTATTTTACCAGCCTAAGTACAATATCTGTGACAGCAAGCCTGTACTGGCAAGTGTAGAAGCCCTTGTCCGCTGGTTTCACCCTGAATACGGCGTGATACCGCCTGATGAATTCATTACCCTGTTTGAGGATAACGGTCTTATCCGACAGCTTGACAATTATGTCTGGAATGAAGCAGCAAATCAGATAAAGCAATGGAAAGAGGCAGGATTCAATGTACCCATATCTGTTAATGTTTCAAGAGTTGATGTCTTTAATCCGCGGCTGGTCGAGATATTAAGTGATATAACAAGATCGAGAGGTATCGACAGCGAAAACCTCCTTCTTGAAATAACCGAATCTGCATATTCGGATAATGCACAACAGATAATCAGTACAGTGATAAGTCTTCGTGAAAAAGGTTTTAAAATTGAAATGGACGATTTTGGCAGCGGGTATTCTTCACTCAATATGCTGTGTTCATTACCCATTGATGCACTGAAATTAGATATGGAATTCATAAGGAACATATGCGACAACAAAAAGCATCTGCGTTTAGTCGAAATAATGATCGAGATCGCAAGACTTCTTGAAGTTCCTGTAATAGCTGAAGGTGTCGAAACCAAGGAACAGCTTGATCTGCTGGAATATCTGGGCTGTGATATAATTCAGGGATTTTATTTCTCAAAGCCTCTTCCGGCAGAAGAGCTGACCGCTCTTTTAATGGCTGAAGTAAGGAGTGTATAAAAATGATCACGCTCAATAAACTAAGCGAATTCGGTGCTGATGTGAAAGACGGACTTATTCGCTGCATGAACAAAGAGGATTTTTATATTATGCTGGTAAACAAGGCTCTGAACGATAACAGATTATCCGAGCTCGAACAGCAGATATACTCTAAAAATTAACATTCAGCATTTGAAACTGCTCATACACTTAAAGGTATGGAGGGAACTATTAACGTAATCACTTCTCCCGGAAACGGAACAGAGATCATTCTGGATCTCAAGCTCAAAAAAGCTGATAAGGCTGATGTTGTTCAGCAGGACAATAATGAACATTCTCAGGACGATATAATGTCATTTGCAGGCAAGCGGCTGCTGCTTGCTGAGGATAATATGATAAATATGGAGATTGCAAATATGGTCCTTTCACAGGCAGGATTCACAGTTGATACGGCAGAAAACGGCAGGGAAGCTGTAGAAAAACTATCCGCTTCCGAAGCAGGTTATTATTCTGCTGTGCTTATGGATGTACAAATGCCTGTCATGGACGGTTATACTGCCACCAAGAAGATACGCGAACTTGATAACAAAGAACTCGCAGGAATACCGATAATAGCCATGACAGCAAATGCTTTTAAGGAAGATGAAGAGGCTGCACTCAGAGCAGGAATGCAGGCACATATCGCAAAGCCAATAGATGTAAATATACTATTGCAGACCCTGACAGCGGTTTTGTCGGAAAAAGAATGATATATGACGTTATAAGTTTAGTGCAGTCCCGTTTGGGGACTGCATTTGCTTCTATATCAGGAAAAATTGCCCGTCAGAACATTAATGACAGGCAATTCCATAAAATATGATTTGAACAATGTTTTAATTTACGTTCTTCGTTGTGTTTGCTTCAAAAATATGTTATAATGAATGCAAATTAAAGATTTAAACCATGTAACAGGACAATTACACCGTATAAATACAGGAGGTTTGGCATGAAAAAAAGAAATGTAAAGCGCTTTATATCAGCAGTTACAAGTTTGATATTATCCTTTTCGGTATATCATCATTTTCAGAATAGATTTATAAAAGCAATTTCACTTTCGACACCGACCACTATTGCAGCAAACGAGTTTGCGGCTTATGGATCTGAGCCATTAGAAAATCCCTTTAACTATCAGGACGACAAGGAAGTACCATATGACGGCAGACAGTGGAAACAGCCAAAAGAGTGGAATTGCCCCACTATCAAGGCAAAAGATTACAATGGCGGAATAATGCTTTATTTCGACAAGATCGGACTTGAGCCCGAATATGCTAACGGTAAGGTGCAACGGGTATATTTCAGCATAACAGGCGCAACAGAACCTGTCAGCTATATCAAGTTCCATATCTTTTATGATACCCGACTGAAAGTTAAGGAAAACTCAAACGGTGAAGTCATAACCCCGGGCAGGGGATTAAACGGTTTTACCACAGGTTCAGCAATGATTGAAGAAGGACAGCTTGCATTTTATGCATATTCCGAAGATACTCTGCTGGATAAAAGCTGCTTGTTCACCATTGATTTTGTTGTTCCCGAAAACGCCGAGCAGGGCGAGGTCTATCCCTTTGGCATTTCGTATGTAAATGACGGAATAGCTTATGATACCTTTATTAATTCAGAACAGAACGACGCAGGCAAGCTTCAGATGACCTATGTATTCACTAAGGGTATCTATAATGGTTATATAAAGATCAACGGTGAGAAAAAAACTACGCCTCCTGTTGAATATGATCTCGGAGATGTCAATAACGATGACCGTATAGATGCCGTAGATGCTTCATCAGTTCTGTCATATTATGCGAAGATCTCCACAGATCAAGATGGCGGATACACTGAGGCGCAAAAGCTTGCTGCCGATGTAAATAATGACGGCTTGATAAATGCTGTAGATGCATCGGATATTCTTGCGTACTATGCATATGCTTCTGCCTCAAATGAAGAAGCTATGCCGATCGAAGAGTATCTGAAAAACAAATATCCTAACTTATGATCTTAACCTGAAAAGCAAAAGGTCCCTTTTTTGAGCTATATGCTGCATTTTGTCTTTTGCGGTATATTTTTGAGATATTAAAAATAACCGCAAAATATACTCAAATTATACCGAAAAAACCTTGTCATAAAATCAGTCGGTATGTTATAATGCATATATGATAAATAGACTAAAAAAACCGATTATTTCTGTTTTATAGCATTTTCTGTCAATATTCTATGTAAGCCACAGAAGCAAAAAACAGAAAAAATCGGCAAACGAAAGAACAAAAAAGGAGAACCAATATGCTATCAACTAATACTATCATCAATGAAAAAGAAGAAAAAGAGCAGTATCTTTTCCCTACTAATCAGTCTACGGAAAATACAAGGCTGCATACAGATCAGCTTGAAACGGAAGTTGTCAAGTTTGTTCGGAAACTCGGAATACGTCCTAATTTAAACGGATATCATCTTCTTATAAAAGCAATACTTCTGGCTATAGAATCACCGGGTCTTCTGAAAGCCCTTACAAAGGAGCTCTATCCTCAGATCGCAAAGGACTACGGTAAAAATGTAAAAGCTGTTGAGCGCAATATGAGAAAAGCGATAGAATCCGCTTATGCGTATGATCCGCAGCGTATTCAGTCTGTTTTTTATTATAAAGTGGACAAGCCCTATATTTCCGAGGTCCTTTCAATGGCGGTCGAGTCAATACGTTATGAACTTTAAGCAATAACAGCCTTTTTCCCTTTCCCTGTACATTTCTGAATTGTTTGTGGTTTCTGCGGATCTCTCCACAGTGCATACAAAAAAAGCAAAAGCCATAGGATCCTGAACAGGCTTTCAGGATCCTATGGCTTTTCAATTGACAATTTCTCTTATTTATGATATCATAATTAATATCTGCTCAACAACAAAAACCGCAAAGCGATACACAAATCGCTCAAGACTATATTTATATGTGGTGGCTATGTATTACTATATAAAAAACACACTTGAAAAAGCTAAAAAGCTTGACTTCAAAAATAAAAACGATAAATTCGTTGCTGTACTGACATCAGCTGAATGGCTGGAAAACAGGAATAAATTTGATATGGGTATCGAAATGGATATTGATCTTTCCGTTATTCATTCTACTAAAGCCGAGGTAAACTACGACTCGCTGACAGGTACTTTTTCTATTCCCAACATAGAAAATATCTCAGCACCAAATACAAACTTCGCATTCGCCCTCGATGAAAAGGGTATCGTATTTATTGACGACAGCGGCTTCGTGAATAAGCTGATAGGCAATATCATCAGCACCAAACGCTGGATCATGCCCAGCCTTGAACGCTTTATATTTGATTTCCTCGAACAGATAGTGACTAAGGATCAGGTAGTTCTCGAAAATCTTGACAAGGAACTTGATACGATCGAATCCAATATTCTCGAAGGCGAAGAAAAGGATCCATCACTGAGAGTCAGCCGTATCAGAAGTGATCTGCGTGATCTCAGAGTTCACTATGAACAGCTTCTTGAGCTCAGTCAGGAACTTGAAGAAAATGAAAACGATTTCTTTAAGGAGGAGAATACCCGCTATTTCCATCTTTTTACACAGCGTGTTTCAAGACTCCATGATTTTACGGCTTCCCTCCGTGAATATTCAATTCAGATACGCGATCTATACCAGTCAAAGCTTGATATAAAGCAGAATCGCATTATGGCTTTGCTTACAGTTATAACCTCTATTTTTATGCCGCTTACGCTTATTGCAGGCTGGTACGGTATGAACTTTAAATATATGCCTGAGCTGGAGTACAGAGCAGCTTATCCGATCGTAATTGCAGTAAGTATCATAATAGTTATAATAAGTCTTATATTCTTCAAAAAGAAAAAATGGCTCTAAGTCTTAATAATAGTTCCATAATCATCAAAGGAGTAAACCCAATGGAAATCAACAAACTAAAACGTGATACAGTCGAGAGGCTTCGCAAGGTAAAAAAAGACAATGGTCTGACCAATTCGCAGATCATGGATATGCTTGAACAGAATAATTGCTATATTTCCGAAGCAACTATCAAGAAAATATTCTCGGAAAACAATGATCCCGGAAGCTTTAAATATCAGAGCACCATTGTTCCGCTTGCAGACATACTTCTTGATATGTTCAGCGATGACAGCGGTTCTGATGATATTACTGCCCTTAAAGCACTGATACATGATAAAAATGAAATGATAAGTATTCTTGTAGTAAAGAATGAGGAAATACGTGCCGACTATGAAAAGCGTTTGAACCATTTGCAGAAACAGATCGGGATGCTTGAAGATCATTTGATATTCAGAGAAAAACAGATAGACAAAAAGGACGAAATAATCACTAAGCTGCTTAATAAAGTAATTGATTGTCCGGGCTCATGTACGATGAAGCTGTAATCTGTCATAATGAACGGTAATCAGTAAAATACTCCTCTTGCCATTTGTGTACGACAAGAGGAGTTTTTTTATGTCAAAGAATAAGCAGACTCCAAAGAGTCTGCTTATAAAAATTATTCGACTGTGACAAGACTAATATTAATATCCGAAAAAGTAAACTTTGATACCTGGCTGCAGTAATGAGAACCATGACTTGTTATCGGACCAAAATCATCTCCGGATAACTTATTAATACGAAGATTATCAACTATTACTTTGTCATTATCCCATATAGTAATGTATTCATTAGTTGATTTGTCAATTCGTATCATAAAATTATGCTCACCCTGAACATTTCCGATATCATAGTTCTTTTCACTAAGCTTTGTTACCATAGCTTCGTATCTTCCGGTCTCAGAATTATACTTAAGTTCGGGAACACTGTTCTGATTATTTGAATTCGTTGGATAATCCTTGTCCAGATTGATCAGGTTTCCGATTTTACCGTCAGAGAACTGCGCGATATCAACATTGACCAGATTATAAAGCTTTAATCCACGTGGAGTAACAAGAATACAGTGAGCTGTCAGCTTGCCGCTTTTTATATTGTCTTCATCCTGTCCTGTTATGCTTACATCAAACAAGAAACCTCCGCCTTCCAGAGTGTGCCAGTTATTCTTATATTTTCTTGACTGTGCGTCTTCATCTTTTTCAATTGAGAAAGAAATAGTCTTTTGCGGAGAATGGATCAGAGAATCGGCATTATCATTATCATGAGTCAGCAGGAAGTCCTTTATCGGGTCTTCTGTATAACCTGTCATTACAATTTCCGTATCTCCGATATCAATATGTTTTTCCTCGGTCGGACCGATCTTCTGTTTATAGTTTTCATGATCAAAGATCAGCCAGTCAAAATCCGTTGAACCTGCGGTAATACTGATCTTTTTACTTGCAGTTTCATTAGGTCTTATCGTTATTTTTGAAAGCGCAGATCTTCCGTCACTTAATTCTACTTTAATATCATAAGTTCCGACTTCAAGATCATCAAATGTTGCAACGCCGCTGCTGTCTGTATCTTTTTCTTTTACAACATTACCGTTTTTCAGTATCTTTACAGATGCATTGCCTGCAGGCTTGCTCTTATATTCAACTGTGATTTTTGCCGAACCGGTCTCAGCATGGAGCCCAACTTCATCTAATGCTGAGCCTAAAGCGGTAAGGAGATTACTCTTATTATTGAAACTTTGCTCTCTTGCAGTCAGGAACAAAATATTGCGAATGTCGTCAAAGCCTGTATCGATCTCCATCTTTTTGATCGAATTCGAGAACAAAGTCCATATATCACTCATATCTACGCCGTATTTACTATTCATAAGATATGCTGCATAAGAAATAACAGTTGAATTACGGTGTGGCTCAGTGAAATTCTTATCATAAGCTTCAGCTTTAATTAATTTGCACGCCTCATTAAGATCTTCAACATCGATCAATGCTGAATCATTTACTTTTATCGGATTACCTGATGAATGAGGATCCGGTATGTTTCTGAATGGTATACCGTGAGATGACCATTGTCCCTTTACACAAGAACCAAATATATCCGCATAGGCTTCGTTGATCGTTTTATTTTGCATACTTGTGCTCGAATAATCAAATTTCGCAGCATTTATGTTATTTGCGAAGAATGCGTGACCATATTCATGACCTATTAATTCTACAAATGAGCCTTCTGATTTTTTTCCTTCAGAATGCGGACCTATATAGATTCCGGAAAAACCACCCATTTGTTCATCATTTGTTTTATATTCTCCGTTACCGTCAACTTCAGGATCTAAAGTTTTTCTTTCATTGGACGGATCATTAATAAAAACAGGAACGGGAGCATTTCTTCCGTCTAATCCGGGAAAACCGTTTTTAGCATACCAATTATAGACCTGTATAGTATTATAGAATGTAGATACAGCCTCATCTAAAGAATACTCATCATCAGGATCATACTCATATTCAGGATCATATGAATATGCAAAATTGTCATTATTATCAAACAGATCAGGTATAAAATCTATATTACTATAATTATGATTGATATTATATAATGCTATTTTTTTAGCTTCATCGTACATGAAATACTCATCAATATCATAATCTTTATTACTAATAGGAGTTTTTGTTACAGGGAATTCATAGCTTTTTCCGTCTTCACCTTTTTGAGTATCTGTAAGAGCGTCTACAGATGATGTTTGGCTGTATCGGTCTATTATTTCACCGGAATGTGCATTTATCCATATAACTTCACCGCTGCCGGTCTCTATCCTATAGACAAGTAAAGCTTCATCATCATACTTGATATACAGATCAGAAGCTGTAATATTTATATTCTTATCAGTTCCCGAATTTATTATCTCATTAAGCTTTTTATCCGTAACATCTGGGGTCGTGTTTATTGTCTCAAGAATATCGTGCTTTATGTAAGAAGATAATAACGATACAACTTTTCCTTCCGTATCACAGGTCAGAATTATATTTCTGCCATATATCTCCACGCCGTTATATTCAATACTGAAACAATATGTATTAGTGTTTCGGCTTGAATTGAATTTCAAATACTTCAGTTCATTGATCGGATCCTGTATTCCAAGAAGATCTCTTACATTGCATATTGCATAGAATGCATCCTGGGCGCAGTGGACCTTGATCTTTGAAAAAACTCCACCGATACTTTTTACTAAGCCATCTTTGTTATATAAGATATCCAATGGATATTCTTCTGTAAGATTGAATATTTCAAGGTCATATTCTTCTAAATTCTCTAATTCGGATACAGCTTCTCCGTCAAATGACAGCTCATTGAATTTCAAAGGATCCATTCCATTTGAAACTTCATAACCATCAGGGAAACCATCATTGTCGGTATCTCCGTTAAAAGGATCTGTAGAATATGTATATTCCTTGGAGTTGGAAAGTCCGTCTCCGTCTATATCGTCATCGCCATCTGAAATTCCCGGTTTATTTGAAGCTGCGATCAGCGGATCTGTCCTGAGATCATAGAACTCATATCCATCAATAACGCCATCGCCGTCAGTATCAGGAACAAGACGGTCTGTTTTCAGTTTGATCTCTTTAAGATCATTCAGACCATCTTCATCACTGTCTATGTCCACAAATGAATAGCTGCCGTTTTTGCTGCGTTTTACAACAATGTCATTTGATACAGCTCTCTCTTTGTCAGCATTCTTTTTTATGAAGAAAGTATATTCATCTCTTGCATCAGAATCATTTATTTTATATACATATTCTGTCTTGTCTTTAACCTCTGCCAAAGCGTGTTCTGATGTATTTTTTTCATAGACATTATAGCTTGCCGCATCTTCCTGTTCAAGCCAGTTTATGCTGATCGTCTTATCCTTTTTGTTATAATCAGCCCATGCGTAAAGCTGATTTGATACCGTTACTTCAAAAGACTCCGAATCAAAGCTGATGCTGAACTCTACTTTATAATCTGAATCATCTATTTTTATTGTCTTTTCAACAATTGAAGAAGTTTTATCAGCTTCAGCAGAAAAAGCATCAAGCGGATTTACCATTGCAGCACAAGTTACACATAAAAGCAAACATAAGGATCTCATTGCCTTCTTGCTTTTTTTACGCGTTATAAATGCTGAACCCAGAGCAATTACAATTATTGTCAATGGGATAAAGATGTTTGTATGATCTCCTGTTTTGGGACTGTCCGCCTTATTAACAGTGGTTTTAGCTGATGTAGAAGTGACCGCTTTTGTAGTAGTACTTGCAGTCGATGTAGTGGTTATTGATGTTGTGGCTGTGTCCTTAACAAGAACAACCGAACCTTCCACTGCTTCACCTGCATTGATCTTAATATTCTTTCCTGAAATATCTCCGTTTTTTAATGCAAGACCATCAGGTATTTTTAGATCCCAGTTTAAAGCATTCAGATTATTTGAACTGTTATTTCTGATCGTAAAGCTTATGTTTGTATCTTCGCCTGAAGTATATTCTTCCTTGTCAGATGCAATAGAAATCTCTATTCCGGAAATTTCAGATCTTTCGGCAGCTCTTACATCTAATGGCGCAATATTGTCTGTCACAAAAAAACTCAAAACCATTATTAGAAAAATGCGAAATAGTTTCTTCATAGCCTTCTCCTTGTATTTTTATTTCAGGACTGATTTCAGAGGAGTCCTGATGCCTCTTCTTTTGCGTGACTAAATTGACCAGCCATATATCATCTCCCTTATCACACACTCAGAATCCGCCGTTTGATACGCAAATTACTGACATGTTTATAATCTTTTAGCGTTTTCCTCCAAATTTGTATATTTATTATAACTTAAAAACAAGGATAATACAAGGGAAAAATCCCAATTTTATAAAAGCCGCAATAAATGAGGAGATAACAAAAAAGGATTATCAGGAGTAAAATAACATAAATACCAACTTCTTAAAAAATTAAGGAAGCCCAATACTTCAAATGCATCAGTAACGCATATTACATTCAGATGCCTTTGTGAGAGCTTTTGATTATTATTATCTATCCAAGGCGTTCTCGGATCACCCGAAATAATAGCTTCAGGGTGCTCATAGTAATAATTATCATGCGAACCGTTTTCAACGTATGTTACAATTGTTGAAATAGAAGCTCCTCTTCTTCCGGCACGACCAGCTCTCTGCTGATAATTCTCGCGCATAGGCGGTATATTTCGCAGACCTACCGCTGTCAGAGAACCAATATCGATACCTACTTCCATAGTTGTGGTGCTGCTGAGAATATCTACGGGCTTATCGTTCTCATCAATATACACGTTTTTGAATCTACGCTCGATATCTTCGGTCGTAGACCACATTGTCTGCCTCTGATCCTTGTGTGAAAGCTGAGCTGTATGCTCTTCTGTATTTATACCTGTGATATGGCTATACTCTCCATTCAAAGCCTGTATTACAGGTTCTCTCCAAAAACTAAGTCCCTGTAATTCCTGTGAATCCATCAGATGCACATCGCCCTTACAGCATCTTGCACATTTACCGTAAAGCGAAAACGGGAATACGCTTCCACATCGTTCGCATTTATACCATGAATGCTCATCACCTACGGTAATTGTCACTTTAGCCGGATTTATATATTTTCTATCATCTTCCTGACTTATCTGTAGGAACTCATTATCGATCAACTCAGCCAGCTTTTTTATGGATTCATCATCATATTTTTCCTTAAGCAGCTTTTCAAATTTATTAAGCAGCTTATCGGAATCAAGTCCGAATCTGCTATATTTAGTCAGATTTCGCCTTATATCCAAAACAATAGAATTGTCAAGAGAGTATGAATCGGTTAACGCCTCATTGATCCACGCACACAGTAATTGCGTTAACTCTTTTTTAGAGATCTCTATATCGGTTTTCTTGATCTTCTTTATTAGCGTAGTAATAGCTCTATCTGTCGGTGATAACCAGCATACTGCCAAATCGACAAAGGAACGAAAGTTACTGCAAAACTGTGTCAATAATTGGCTGTAGTATAAACCGGGAAGCTTTGGAGATATTTCGTCATCCATGAATTCATAGTAGTCAAAGTCATCCGGCTCATCTTCGTATTCACTCTTGAATTTCGCTATATCCCGATTAAAAGCTTCTTCATCCTTGCCATAAAACAGCTTGAGGTTATACTTGTAGCATACTTCGAGCAAAAATACATAAAGGTACTTTAACGACGGCTTTTCATCGTTTTCTTCGCACCAGTCCATAAGATTTCTTGCAGCAATAGGTATAGCTTTCTTAATGGCTTCATCATCAGCTGCTTTTGTAAGGTCTTTTGCTAATGTCGCAGCGGTTTGACGGCTATCAGAAAACAGCAATACTTTTCTTCCCTCGTTCGGAGTACGCTCTATATCTTTTTTATCCGTCATTGTAGGCGGCTGAATATGAAGCTGTTCTGATACCAGGTGGAAGAAAGGCTCATTGCCCTTAGTTGAAAAGTCTGTTACATGAAGATTGTTTTTGTCGCAGTGAGGACATTTATTAAATGCCAGGCTGATATTTTCTGCTTTATCAAATTTTGAATTAGCAGTTGGTTTAGGAAGACAGACCTTCACATATCCACTTTCGCCTGCATGAGTATCATCGGAGAATAATCGTCCGGTCTTAACATTCATCCAGTGAACAGACGAGTTCCTTGGCGGTTCCTTTGACAGAGGAAGATATAAAGATACCGATACAAACTGTTTTTCATCGGATAAGCCTTTTTCGTTCCAGATACAATCACATTTTGTTCTATCATAGTATCCCTTTAAGAATAGTGTACCGCAACTTCTGTCATTATAAAGTTCAAATACCTTGCCGCCGCAACTACAGGCGGAACGCCTGTAAGTGTATATCTTTCCTATGCCGATCTTTTTGTTATATTCGGAGCATTCAGGATTTACACAGCCGTAGGTTTTAAGTAAACGATCTATCTTCATATCCTTGAAATCTGTATTTCTCATATTATACCACGTTTCGCACAATTAATCAATAGAAAATGTCGAATATATGTGGATTATTATCAACGGTCGCTTTATAAACAATCCAAGGTCAAAATGAAAAGGGAGACAAAGCCAAAACCGCTTAGAAGGCTATTCTAAGCGGTTTGTCATTGGAGCTTGTGACGGGACTCGAACCTTTAAAAGCGCATCACAAACCGCCCAAAACAGGCATTCAACATATCTCTGCCGTCACACGTGTGATTTTTTATGCTGTATCATCCTCGGATTTTGAAATAATGCTGTTAAAGTAACTGTCGATCATGCTGTCAATCTTTTTACGTTCTGAACTGAATGTCTGCTGATACACTGACTTCAACACACTGTCAGTCGACCAGCCTCCGCGCTCCATAGCATACTTGTCAGGTACTCCGAGCATAAGCATAATCGAGGCGTTCAAATGGCGAAGGTCATGGAAAGTCATGTCGATATCATTCTTTTTTATTAGCTTTTTAAACCTGTCATAGACTATCTTCCTTGAAACAGGAACGATAAAGTCCTCATAGCTTTCATTGATGGAGTCAATGATTTTTATAAATCTGACAAGATCTTTATTTCTATCTATTGGATCATCGACAAAAGTTTCCATGATTTCTTTAGGGTTTGGCTGTAAATCTTGTTTTTTCATTTTTCATCCACCTCAATACTGTTAATGTAGTCACGTAGCTCTTTATTTAATTCTTCAAACAATCTTATCATTTCAGCAGTCCTATCATAATCCTCAGGTTTTAATATACTCTTTTGTTCATAGCTTAACAAATTCCCTGTATTAAATCTGTTTCCATATAAGAAAATCTGCTTGTGAGCCATTTTTACGATAGTATTATACTTTTCATAATGCTCATTAGGTATAAACGGCACATTACTATAAAGAGTAGTTAAAGCTGTTTGATGTGACACATTTGCTCTTTCATATAATCCCTGTTCATAAGCCTTCTTCTCGGAAGTTGCACTGAGATCAAAATGAGGCAACTGAATAACACCTGAAGGGATAATAGAATATACATCCGTTAACATCTTATAGAATGCATCTGATAAATCTTTATACGCTTGAATTTTTATATCATAATTAACACTGCTGATATGGAGCTTGTTATCATTCTTAGCTCTTAATCTTTCAATGCCATAATTTGTAAGAAATCCTAGAAGAGTTCCACCAAGGGTAAATAATCCAACAATTACTTCGCTATCCATCATCGTTTTCCTTTCAGTTGATGTATCATGCTGTTTGGTCTTGATACGAACAGTAAAATGATGTCTATAACATCTTGCTTGTACATATTATAACTTAAAAAGAGCAAGTATTCAATATAAAAATGTAAATATAAACAGCCGCAAGAGACTTAAAATCCCTTGCGGCTTTTGCTTTACTTAGACAATTCCTCAACGATCTCTCCCAGAAGCTGGCAGCTTTCGGGGGAGAGTTTTTTATTTTTGGACGAATTATTTCGGAACGAAGCAATGAGCTTCCTGACTATATCAGTCTGCTCTTCACTCAGCCCTGTGGTTGAGAGTTTGCCTCGCTGCTCAGTTCCCAACAGTTCATCAATAGAAACATTGAAGATATTTGAAATGGCACGAAGTGTTTCGAGAGGCGGAGATGACTGATTTATCTCATACTTACTCACTGCTGTAACGGACAGACCAAGCATATCTGCAAGGCGCTTTTGCGTATATCCCTTACTTTTTCTAAGATCTCTCAGTATTATTCCAAAATCATACGGTTCATGCATAGAATTTTCCTC
>JAEEGL015377007.1_pt1 | contig 32435 bp, 28 predicted proteins | sample 9134231 | NCBI WGS metagenome assembly JAEEGL01 (sample SAMN16246548, study PRJNA631951) | gut metagenome | biome: gut microbiome; feature: rumen; material: fiber-attached | host: Bos | place: Iran: Karaj | collected 2018-10
AGGAAATCAAAGATATGGAAAAGTGATAACATTTACAGCACATCCAGAGATAGGATATGTGGTTTCAAGATGGTTGAAAAATGGAGAAGAAATAACAAGTGGATGAGTAATATGGACAGGAGAAGAATTGGAAATAGAAGTGAATACATGAATGGAGATATGAGCAGAATTTAAAGCAAGAGATGATACATTATATTACGTAGAATATTACAAAGAAAATTTAGATGGAGGATATGATATATGGACATGAACATACAGTGGAACAACAGATCAAGAGGCAGTTGCTCCAGAGCTAATTTTCACATGATTTACATATGATTCATGAAATGAGAAGAATGTAACGACATGAAATATAGATGGAGATGGAAGTAGAGTATTGGTAATGTACTATACAAGAAATACAAATAACGTAGTATATGTATATACATGAAAGATACCAAGTGGACAGGTGGCGCCAGATACAACTGGATATAAATATGAAGCAGAGGTAACGGTAGCAGAAGCACCAAGTGTATCGTGATATGATTTCAGTTGGAGTACAGGAGTAGTAAGTTTTATAATGCCAGATGAAGAAGTAACGATAACGTGAACATGGACTGCGAATACATGAACAAAGTATACGGTGAGGCATATGTTACAAAATTTGGAAGATGATAATTATACACAGACATGAGAAGATCAGATATTGACTGGGGAGACAGATGAATTAACAAATGCTCAACCAAATATTTATACATGATTTACAGCTCAAGCGGTAACACAGACATGAATAAAATGAGACGAAAGTACAGTAGTAGAATTGAAATATGATAGGAATGAATATACAGTGACAACATGAGAAGTAGAGAATGGAAGTGTAAGTGGAGAAACAGGAAGTCAAAGATATGGAAAGAGAGTAAAATTTACAGCGCATGCAGCAGCATGATATAGATTGAAGAAATGGTTAAGAGATGGAGTAGAAGTATTGAGCGGATGAGTAGTATGGACAGGAGAAGAATTAGAAATAGAAGTAGATACATGAATGGAGATAAGTGCAGAGTTTGAGGCAAGAAATGATACACCATATTACGTGGAATATTACAAAGAGAATTTAGAAGGATGATATGATGTATGGACATGAGCATATAGTGGAACAACAGATCAAAGTGCAACAGCGCAAGAATTAACTTTCACATGATTTACGTATGATTCATGAAATGAGAAGAATGTAACGACATGAAATATAGATGGAGATGGAAGTAGAGTATTGAAACTTTATTATAATAGAGAAATATACACGATTACGTGGTTGAATGAAGATGGAACAGATATGGATACAACAACAGTGAAATATTGAGAGGTTCCAACACATGCAGCTTCTACTCAACCTGCGGATGCACATTATACATATGTATTTAAATGATGGGATCCTGAGCCAACGGCTGCGACTGGTGGAGTATCGTATAGAGCTACTTATAATTACATAGTGAACAAATATACTATCACATGGAGAAATGATGATGGAAGTCTGATAGATACTACAGAGGTAGAATATTGAGTAGTGCCAACACATGCAAATCCTACAAAAGCTTCGACAGAAGATTATAGATATACATTTGCATGATGGGAACCTAATTTAGTGGCAGTAGTGTGAGATGCAGAATATACGGCTACATTCACTGCAGAAGAAAAAGAAAAACCTTCTAAATGAGGAAATATGAGTGGTGGATGATGAAGAAAATCTAATACTGATGATTCAGATAATCGACATTGATCAGCTGAAGAAAATTCAGATTGATTTACTTGAGATATAGCTACATGAGATGTAGATGATGAAACATTGTCTTTATATCAGCGAGCACGTGAAAATGATATTACAACTATGGATACAGTAGAAGAAGCTAATCCAGATGGACTCCTTACTAGATGACACATGGCAAAAATGGTAGTAAATTTCGTAAAAAATGTATTATGAAAACCAGTTCCATCTGTATATCCAGATAAATGTAATTGGAAAGATAAAGAATCTGAACGAGAATCTGAGGAAATAAAAATTTATGCAAAGAAAGCTTGTTCATTATGATTAATGTGAATTTATGTAGAAGAGTTTATGCCTAATAAAATATTGGATAGGGCAGAATTTGGAACTATTGTATCTAGATTGCTATGGTGAGATAGATATAATATCCTTGATACAGATTATAGGTCATATTATGAAGATCATTTGTGGGCGTTAAAGAGACAGGGTATTCTTACGCAAACAGATAATCCTGAAGATAGATGGGAAATAAGAAAATGGGTATGGCTAGTATTTAGGAGAATATCAGAAAAACTTAACAAATAAAAGAGGTAGAGGTTGCCTCTTTTTATTATAAAAATGTGTTATATCATTAGGACTACTCAGATTTTCTGTTTTCTTTCTTTGAATATTTCCAAATTAGAATTAACATGCTTACTGAACAAATCGTGGTTATTGAATTGAAGAATTCCATCTGCCACGAACCTAAATACCATCCATAAATAACCCAACAAACTCCTCATATCGCCCATATCCAGAACATCAACGAAGATAATCATTTCACATCTTTGGTTTTTAATGTACGAAAAATTTGTGGAATGGAAGGAATTGCAGCAGATAATCATGCAATGATTCAGATGATTTCAAATATATTCATTAGAAAAATTTATAATATAAATATAATCACGTTTAACGTAAATCCATTAAAAATCAAGGAGTAAATTCCTTGAAATTATAGTAAAAATCTGCATATATAACTTAGTTTTATCAAACAAAAGAATTATGAATCACGAAGATTTTATGCAAAGAGCCATAGAACTTTCCGAAGAAAATATAAAGGCAGGAAAGGGTGGCCCATTCTGAGCCGTTGTCGTAAAAGACTGAAAAATTATATGAGAGTGAGCCAACCATGTTACGTCTGAAAACGATCCAACTGCTCATGCAGAAATCGTTGCCATCAGAGATGCTTGTAAAAATTTATGAACTTTCCAGCTTGATGATTGTATAATTTATACTAGTTCAGAGCCCTGTCCAATGTGTATGGCTGCTCTATATCGAGCTAGACCAAAAGCCATCTACTTTGCAAATACGATTAGAGACGCGGCAAAAATCTGATTTGATGACAGCTTTATTTACGAAGAATTAGAAAAAAAATTAAAAGATAGAACTCTTCATATTGAAAGAGTACATAATGATGATGCCATAAAAGTATTCAAAGAATGGCAAGAAAAAAATGATAAAATTGAATATTAAAAATCTTGTCACAAAATCAAAAATCAATTCGTTAATAATATTAGATTAAATTTTTATTTCATAATCTAATAATCATGAAAAAAATTATTCCTACTTTAATTATCTGCCTAACTATTCTAGGATGTTTCTTGGCTGGTAAAAACATGGATAAAACTGAACATTCTATCTCAGTTCAATGAGATGGAGAAGTTTATGTAACTCCTGATACTTTGATTCTTTCTTTCCGTGTGGAGGAAACTGCTCCAACTACAGCAGAAGCACTAAAAAATGCTAATGAAAAAATTGATAAAGTTAAAGAAATTATCAAACAGTATGATGTAGAGAATACTGATATTAAAACTACTAATGCAAATGTTTATGAACAATATGATTGGAGAGATACAGGAAGAGTTTCACTATGATATACAGCTAGTCATACTTTGGAAGTAAAAATCAGAAAAGCAAATATTGAAAATGAATGAATTGCTTCCAAAATTATTGCTGAGGTTTCTGAAATTGGTGGAGTATTGTTAAATAATATCAGTTATGATATTTATGATAAAGCTCCATTCTACAAAGAAGCTAGAAAACTTGCTATGGAAAAGGCTCATCAAAAAGCTTCAGATTTAGCTGAATATGGAGATGTAAAACTTTGAGATCCTATTTCAATCATCGAAAATAGAAGTTATGATTATGCTGTAAGTACTGCGAACTATGCAATGGCAAAGATGGCTTATGATGATGTTATGGAAGAAGCTGAAGTGTGATGATGAGATATTGAATTATGAGAGATGAAACTTACACTAGACGTATCTGTAGTATACGCAATAAAATAAAAAATCTGATTTATAATATTGTTGTTCTAATTAATGGAAAAGCGTGGTTTAATCAAAAAATTGGTTCTTTTTAGTGAATGAAAATTTCATCAACAATATCAAAGCTGGCTAAATCAGTATAGAGTGAAAAGGGAATTTGTTACTCTAGTCGAGATTTGAATGCTTGTTTTAGCTGTGATGTTTTGTGTGTTAGTGTTTTTAATTTATATCAATAAATCTTCTACACAGTGATATTTTCTTCGTTCTGCAAGGAATACTTATAATAATACATCATTTAATCATGAAATTATCAAAACTGAAATCCTCGATTTAAAAACAATTAATCGAGATAAACTAAAAGAAAACAACAGTAAAACTTCTCTGTGAATTAATGTAGAAACTATAAATATAGATTAAAAGATCCTCCAAATGGAGGATTTTTTTTATTCATCACTTTCAATATCACTACTAGCTAATTCTTTAAGAATTTTCTTTTCTTCCAATTCAGCGTTTGCTATTCTTTCTCTTCTTTCATTCAAAAATCTGAAAATATAATACATTAAAGCCAATTCAGCTCATATATAAACGAATATTACTGAGAATAGGAATTGTCCTGGTAGATTTACACGACATAATAGTATTATATTACATACAAATGCAATAAATGTTACTACCATCCAATAAACGAAGTCTTTGTCTGAAAATAATGTTAAATTTATACGATCTACACAAAATAACGCTAATTGGCATAAGAATCACCATACAATTAGGAACGGTAAAATTGATTCTATGCTTGAACCACTTATTAATAATACTGAGTATAGTACGAAATTTGCTATTAATGCTAAAGCAAATCTAGATACATCTGTCGCATATCAGATTCTTTTTAACAAGAATGTATTAATTAAGAATAAGGCGATTCATATCCAATATCCGAGTCATAAAGAAACTTCTGATGATGTAAATATTCACCAGAAGAAGAACAAAAGTAAAAAAATCAGCAGTCCGATATTGAAAAATTCAAAAATACGTTCAAATCGTATTGGACTTTTTTCTAACCGTTCATGAAGTGCAATTTTTCGCTTTGGGACGTTCAGCTTTTTGAAGATTCTCTCTCAAGCTAATATCCTACGAATAGAAATTCTTGCCGTTTGTTCTTTTGGCATTTCTCGGTTTTGGACAATATATATCCCACAATATACGAGTGCTAATAGGAAGAATGATAATCCAAAAATCCATTCAGCTGGATAAAAATGGTTAATTATAGCTCATCAAACTACAATTGTTCACATAATGACTATTTCATAAAGCCATTTTTCGTCAGTTGGATAGAATATTCATAAAATAAACTGTAAAAATGCGTATACTCCAAGCATCAAACTTGCCATCAAAAGCATTGCATCAAAAAATGCAAAAAATCATTCTGAAAATAGAACGGTTCAAAGAATTACTATTACCATAAGTCGTGCTCAAACTTCAAATATTAGTTTTCCGTCTTCATAATTAAAAATACGTGAGCCAAATATCAATAATACGTTCAGCATGAGTAATGACATATATACTGAGATTTCTTTAATTCATACGAAAAATAGGATTCCTGAAAGTCCAATCATTGTGATTAACCATATCAAAATTAGACTCCATTTCTCTCGAAGAATTTCTAATTTTATTCCTGCGAAAACATTCTTGATTCCATGCGATAACATAAAAACCAATACTGCCAATGGCAATAATGCTAGATACCACAGTCCTATTAAATAGAAAAATGTGGAGAATAACGCAAACATAAAGAATGTTATCAAAAAGACCATAGTCTATTTTTCAACATAAAAAACTTCACCACTTCACTATATTATAATCTCCACAAAAATCAAACCAAATTGATCTCTTAAAAATCTTTTACCTCTTTAGAAATATTATATAATTCTTTCAATAAATCTGGTTTCAAAATTTCATAATATTTTGCTATTTTTTCTCTATTTTTAGATAAATAATCAGCTCTTTTTTGAAGGGTGTTTAGCGATTTGCTAGATGATGCATATGAAGCATGAGCTTTTGCATAAACTTCGTTTCTGGCTACACAAGCACGGAGTTCTGCTATTTCTTTTGCTATAGCTTCAGCTTTATCGTAATTATAATTTTTTACAGCATCAGAAAATTCTGAATTTTTTGATTTTATTGGCGTTTCACATTTTTTTGCCTCATTATTGTAATAATCTACCTGAGATTGTTCATAATTTCCTAAATTCTTTCAGTTTGATATTGTATTATTTAGCGAAACGATGTATTGATCTATAATTTTTAATCTCTCTTGCTCGGTTTTAGCTTTGTCTAATTCTGATATTAAATCAAATCTATTTTGGTTTCAAACTTCTTTTTGTAGAGCTAATGAATTTTCAGCTCTTCCATCTCTATATTCTCAGACATTTGAACGTTGATTCAGTCAGATTTCTAATTGAGTTCAGAGTAAATTTCGGACGAATGTATTTCCAGCATATGAAAAACTTCAAAATAGTAATATTCATGGGATAAATACTGATAAAATTGATTTAATATTTTTCATAAATTATCAATATCAATATAAACATAAATTTTATACAGATTACTAAAATTAAGTCAAGAATGAGAAAATAAAAAAGAGGTGTAAGATAAACTTACACCTAATTGGAAACTGTTAAATTAGTGGAGGTTCTCAACTTCGAGCAGAAATACCTGAGCAACGCTTTTTGGAATTTTTTCATAGGGAGATTTGCCCGTTTTTTCTGTGAAATAATTGAGCAGAATGTCGATAGGAATGTCACAAAAGCTTGTACCGCTACACCTTTCTTTCAGTGCTGCGTAGATTGATGTATTCTTTCCGCATGGACAGAATATGAATCTCTCGAAAAAGTTCTCTTGGTTCGATAGCAGTAGTTGCAGGTCAGACTCATCTAGAGAACCGGCAATTTCTTTAAGGTACTTAAGGCTATTCTCCCTCCATTTCTGGATAGAGCCGTCATGTTTGTACACTCCTTTTTTCAAAAGCAAATTTGCCAGTGAATAGAACGCGTTTTGTCTCTGTTCGATGCTTACACATTCGTCAAATGGTAATTTTAAGAATAGCTCGTTCAACTTTTGAAATTTACGATAAAAATCTGTGTCTCTTCTCATACATTTCCAATTTTTTTTATATTTCTGCCAATATTGACATTACTATGAATGTATACATTTTATGATTTAAGTCAAGTTATATTTCAATAACTTGCATTTTTCAATTTAAATCCAAATATTCTAATTTCCAGGCTGTAAGTTGCATTGGAAGATTCTTATCTTCTTTTCAATAAAGATAATCTCATTGAATTGGTAATCAGTGATTGGATAGATGGTATCTAATTTGGTGTGTTCTTCATGTGAGAATCTGTAACTGCATTTTTACTAGTCAATCTTTTATTTCTTCAAAATTCAAAATCTTTGTAATTCACATTTTTGGTGTACAGTTCGGAACTTTTGCGACCACAGTTTCCTGTATATAGTATGGTAATCAGATTTTTTTTATTTCTTCAAAAAATTTCTCTCATTTTGGTGTAATTTCGCATATTGCACGATAATACTTTTGTAATGGAGTAGATTCTTTCTCTTCTAAACTGGAAGATTCAGACTTTTCTTGAAAAAGTGACTTAAAATGCTGAAGTCATTTCTCCGTTTTTGCTACAATCATGAGTCCATCAGTATCTTTGTCCAATCTATGAACCAATCCAGCTCTAATAAAATTTCAATAACTTGGTAGATCTTTATAATGTTGATAGAGGAAAGCAACAACCGATGGCTTTTTTGCATCTCGAATGCTATTTGGGTGAGATAACACTCATTTTGGTTTATTCAAAATTATATAATCTTCTTCCTCACGTACAATTGGAATATTTATTTTTTCAGCTTCATCCAAAACTATCGGAGATAAATAACGTTCCAATTCATCTATTTCAACTTTATCTCATGGCTTGAGCTTATATGATTTTTTTACGATTTTCCCATTTACTTGGATTCCTCATCTTTCAATAATATGATGAAAAAAATTTCTAGAATATGAAAATTGTCAATTCAATCGAGAATCTATTCTATCTCATCATCTTCATTCATAAATTATTTCTTGCATGATAAACGTAATTGTAAATCTGATTTTAATCTATTTTTTCTTCAAATTTATACAAGTGAAAAAAATATAAATAAAAAAGTCTCTAAAAATTTGCATTTATTTTTATTTTATTTATAATTTGATTAGGTTTATTTTATTAAACATTAATAATGACTGATACACAAAACGAACAAAATGTACAAGCTCCTCTAACTCCAGCACAAGATGCAAGTGCTACAACTCCAGTTACAGAGACATCTTCAGCGCAACCAGCACCAGCTGCTGAACCAGCTCCTGCAGTGCAACCAGCACCAGCTGCAGATTCTGCACAAGCAAATCAGCAAACTACAAATAATGAAGAAAAGAAAGATGGAGGTCTTAAACAAGATGTTAAAGAATGATGGAATAATACAAAGACTGAAGTTAAAGAATGATGGAATAATACAAAGCAAAAAGCTTCAGAATGATGGGATAATACAAAACAAAAGGTTACAGATTGATGGAATGATAGAAAGGATAGAACCAAAGAAGCATGGAATGATACAAAAGAAAAAACTAAAGAATGATGGAATAGCACAAAGGAGAACACAAAATGATGGTTCTCATCAGTTCGATCAACTATTAAGGCCCCATTCACTAGTAAAGATGCACAAAAAGTAATGGATGAAGCAAATGCACCGTTGGATACAAGCGCCCAAGCTCAACAACCAGCTCCTGCGGCACAGCCAGCACCAGCTGCAGAACCAGCTCCTGCGGCACAGCCAGCACCAGCTGCAGAACCAGCTCCTGCGGCACAGCCAGCACCAGCTGCTGAACCAGCTCCTGCAGCACAACCAGCACCAGCTGCTGAACCAGCTGCTCCAGAACAGCCAGCACCAGTTGCTGAACCAGCTGCTCCAGAACAGCCAGCACCAGCTGCTGAACCAGCTGCTCCAGAACAGCCAGCACCAGCTGCTGAACCAGCTCCTGCAGCAGAACCAGCACCAGCTACTCCAGAACAACCAGCTAATCCAGCGTAATTTAATATTAAATATGTAAAAAACTCCTCAATTTGGGGAGTTTTTTTAAAGAAAATTTGAAAAATTTAATGAAATTAATATATATATTTTTTATGTAAAAAAGGAAGATTGGCCGAGTGGTTGATGGCGCACGTCTCGAACACGTGTATTCGTTTGTGCGAATCTAGGGTTCGAATCCCTAATCTTCCGTTTTTTATTAATGTAAAGTTTTACATGATCTGAGAATCTGGAGAAAGTTCTTTAACTGATTCAGGAATCTCTAAATTTTCATTTTCTACAGAACAATCTTTCCTTAATTCAGCGTCAAATTCATACTGCTTTTCTATGTAATATTGTAATTTATGTTCTAATGTGCTTTTGGGTTCATCTTGTAACGCTTCGTAAGTTTTATGTAAATCTTTTACAATTTCTGGATTTACACATGGTTTTTCCTCTGCTTGAGTAATCATTACTTGATAGTATGATTCTAAGCTGTATTTTTGTTTAAGTCGCTCTCCATTTTTACCGAATAGGTTTTGGAAAAATATTTCAGTTTGTTGGTAAATAACCTTATATCATGAGAAAAAACTGATTTTTTCAGCGGGATGTGTTTGTAAATATCCGAAACACATTCAGAGGAGAATTAATCATATGACTAATTCAATTAAATTATGAATCAGCTTTTTTTTCATAGCTTGTTTTTCTGTAATAGGTTTATCATTACTCATATATCAAAAACGTTTTACAATAAATAAAAGTCTGAACTATAGTTTAGAATTGATAATGTCATTTACTACAGCTCCGTCAAGTTCACTTTTGTGGTTTGCCATTAGTTCTTTCATAAGCAATCATCTCTGAGTTTTTAGATCTGTAATTCATAACTTAGCAATTGTTTCATTTATCAAAGCCTCAGTCTGTTCTCTAGATAACATTGCTGGCAAATATGATTGCAAAATCTCTTTTTTTTGTGTCTCGATTGCAATTTCATCAGCTTTATTTGCTTTCTCTAAAAATAATAAAGTTTCATTCAATGACTTAATTTCTTTTTTGATAACTGCAATTACATCGTCATCAGTAGGATCTGCACGTAATTCAATCTTCTTATTTTTGATTTGAGCCAATAGATAGTTTAAAGCTAATTTCCTCACTTCTTCGTGATTTTTCATAGCTTGTTTATAGTCTTCTGTAATTTTTTCTAATAATGTCATTTTTTTATACAATAAAAAATAAACCATTTTCAACTTATAGTTTTTAATCATAAAAACAAGAGAAATCAGAATTTTCAGTATATATTGACTTTGTAGATAAAATATTTATACAATAAATCATAAATTGAGACATGTGTTACACATTATATGAAAAACATACACATGTCAGATATAAAATAACAAAATAAAAAAACAAAAAAGCTCATGAGAGATTTTATTTTTTCTTTGCTTATGGTCGCATTTGGAGCCTTTTTGGCTTGCGCCGGTATCGTAGGATATGATGTGATATCATCCTACAAAAAAAACTATTCCCAGGTGGAATATGCATCAGAAACTGGTAATAAATTTTATCAGAAGATGATAGAGATGGAAAGGAATACAACTTTACATTTTGATGGCTTTCCAACTTCATTAACTAGCATATTATTCTTGAACACCCAACCTGGAGATAAGATTATTAATGCAGGAGATAGTACTCTTACCTTAGTATCTAGAGACCTAAACCGTACAGACATTAACAGGTATCCTTATTATGTAATCAAGGATAACTGCGGAAATGTTTGGACTCTCTTCCGCCACAATGACAAGTTCCGTCTTACAAGAAAAGATGAAACAGAAAGCAAAGAGTGGTTGAAAAAAATGGAAGAAGAATGAAACCTAACTAATCAAAAACCCTCAGGCATATCCTGAGGGTTTTACTTAAATTACTTTTTTGCTTCATTTTTCTTTTTGTAAATATTATGTCGTCAGATAGGTTCTGAATAATCTTCTGAAGTAATGATGTCTGATACTGTTTTTGGTTGTTTATCGTTTTGTAATATTAATTCTATATTTTTTCTAATATTTAATGTATCTGAGTTTTTAAAGTGCCAAAGGAATATATCTCCGTTATTTACAGTTCAGTTTTCTGGATTCTTTGTATTATTCCATCAAATAGGAATATATCAATGCTTTTTTAAGATATCTAAATATGCTTTTTCTCTAATTCAGTGCATTCATGGGAAACGAAAAAATGGGTAATTTTTCTTCATTTTGATAAGATAATCTTCTCATAAAACTTCTTTTGCATTATCTTCCCATCATAGAAGTTCTTTTTCAAAACGTTCAGATTCACTTCCTGTTTTAAAATATTTATTATGATGCATTGTATGATTACAAATCTCATGTCATTGTTCAGCTGCTTTTTTCCAAAGTGCTGGATAAAGTTTTAAACATTCTCAAATTACGAAGAATGTACCTTTAACATTATTTTTTTCAAAAAGATCTAATATATATTTTATACTTTCTACTCAGTAACCATCATCTATTGTAATTGCAACATTTGGCTGGTTTAAATTTCAAAGAATGATAGGTTCTTTGATTTGAGTGATTAATTTTTGAATTTGATTTTGGCGGCGTAATTGTTCTTGTTGTTGTGCGTTTCGTTTGCTCATGTCTAAAACTTCTGATATTTCTTGTTGTGTATTGTTTGAGTTGCGCATTGGAGTATCTGCATCTACTGGAGTAAGCATTGCTCCGATTAATATAGCTCATAATGTTTTTTTCATGAATGAAAAATAACAAAATAAATATACTATATATTATATAGTATTTATATATAAAGTCAATATAAAATATTGTTAATTGTGAGCTTATGGATTTAATCAAATGACAAATTCACCTTTAATAGCTATTTTTCATGATTTAATAAACTCTTCACATTCAGTTAAACTTCAAGTAAAAAATTGTTCAAAAATTTTGCTAATTTCGCGAGCGATAAATATCTTTCAATTGAAATTCAGACTTTTTAGTTCTTCTAAAAGTTTAGGCATTCTATGGACTGATTCGTAGAAGAAAGTAGGATTTTTTCTTTCCATCATATCTTTCAATGCAGTCTGCCTTCATTTTTTTTGTGGTAAAAATCCAATAAATGTAAACTCAGTCGTATCAAATCCAGCTGCCACAATTGATGGAACCAATGCATTTGCCCCAGGGAGAACTGAAAACTGAATATTATTTTCGTTACAAAGTTGTATTAATGATTTTCATGGATCGGATAATCATGGTGTTCATGCTTCAGAGACCACTATTGCATCATTTTCTTGTAATAATTTAGCGTAGAATTCTAGTTTTCCTTGGGATGTGAAACTTGTAATTGAGTAGAATTCTTTTCAGATGGTAGAAATATCGTACATTGATAATAACTTTTTCGCTGTTCTTGTGTCTTCACATATCAAAATATTAATCTCTTTTAAAAGTCTGAGAGCTCTCAAGGTTATGTCTTCTTTATTTCAGATTGGAGTAGGTACAAAGTATAACATCCACGATTTTGAAAAATTAAAATCTGATTAAGATATAATGAAGTAAACGAAATTTTCCATATAAAATACGGGAAGCATTCTAAGAAAAAGAAATAAAATTACTTACGTTTATTTCATTTTTTTTTGGAATTTGGTTTCGATGGTTGATGGATATACTTATTTCATTTTTTGATAAATTTATCATATCGTGGAGCTTCATCTATTATAACGTTTTCATCTAGAATTTTCTGAGGTTTTGGTTCGAGTACTTTATTAAATTCTTCAGAGATTTCTTTTTTTAATTTTTCTGGTGTTGCATCATTTAAAATAAAAACAGAGCTACCATTAGCTTTTTTAACTATTTCTTCATAGTCCGGAGATTCAGGCGTAATAATTAAAATTTCTGTAGCATTTGATGCTATTATATTTTTAATAATATCCATACGGTTTAATGCTTCTTTTTCTCATACAATTATAATTTTTTCCATTTGTTATTATACGGCTTTAAAATTACTTTGCTTTCTCAATAATCCTTAACTTAGCACTTCTAGCAGCTTTATTAGCCTCTACTTCTTTATAATTCGGTTGAATAACTTTTTTGTTCACCAATTTGAAATTTCCATTTTCTTCTAACGCTTTGAATGTGAGTTTTGTCATTCTATCTTCAATACTGTGATATGTCATAATCGCACATCTTCCACCGATATTTAAACATTCTCAGAAATCTTTAAAAAACGTTTCAAGCTGATCTAATTCATGATTAGTCTGTATTCTGATTGCTTGAAAAATTACAGCAATTCTTTTATCTCAAAATCCAAGTTCATGCAGAGTAGTAGTCAAGTTGCTGGTGGTTTCTATCGGACTTTTTTTTCTTTTTTCTATAATTCATTTAATTACATATTCTGCATTTCTTGGAGTAAAATCTCCGTATTTAATCAGTATTTCTTCTAGCTCTTCTTTGCTTCATTTATTGATTAAATGGGAAGCTGGTTCTCATTCGGAAGTATCAAATCTCATATCAAGTGGAGCATCGGATTTTATGCTGAAACCTCTACTTCAATCCTTGAAATGTTCTAAATTAACTCATAAATCTAATAGCATAAAATCGAAAAGTCATTCTTTCTGTGAGATTTCTTTGATATTTGCATAAGAAGAATGGTAAAAAGAAATTTGATTTTTTCGTGCAGTAACAAATTCCTTTCACTTACTCATTACTTTCTCATCTACGTCACAAGCCACGATTTTCAAGTTTTTACGTTCTTCTGGATTGTCCTCATTCAAGTGTGTGAAAAAATATTCCACATGTCCACCATGTCCAAAAGTTCCATCAAATGAAAGTTTGAGTGGATGTGGGAGATTTTCGTAAGTTTCTTTTGCGAGAACTGGATGATGTCTAAGCATAAAATTCAAGATTTGTAAATTTAGTTATTGTGTATTGAAAGTTAACCAATCATTTGTATAAATCAATAGAATTTAATTCTCATTTCTAATTATGAGTGAAAGAGAAAAAATCTTATTAATAGATTTTTCAAAGGTTGTATCTCCTGTATGAATTTCTAGGTATTTATCTGATATTCTTCTAGATTTTGTTGAATTAACAAAAGATGAAATAAGAACGATGTATAAACAGCATATTTGACCGTTAGTAAAATGAAATTACTCAATAACTGTATTTCTAGAAGAACTTATTCCATACCTAAAAATTGGGTATTCAATGGCGGATCTACTTGAGGCAAGTAAGAAAATTCCAGCGTTGGATATGAATTTTTTACAGTGAGTTAAAGATTTAAAAAATATGTATTATGTGTATCTAGTTTCTGATATTCATGAGATTTTATGAGAAGAGGTTAGAAAGGAGTTGGGAGAGTATTTTGATAGTTTTATTTTTTCATATGAAGAAAAAGCTAAGAAATCTGAAGATATTTTTTGGCAGAATTTACAAAAAAAGATAGATTTTTCTAATGTTGAATTATTTGTAGATGACAAAGAAGAAAATATAAAATTGGCAGAAAAATATGGAATACCATGATTTGTATATGATGCTTCCAAATGAGTTCAATCTATTATTTCAAAATTATCTGGTAATTAACTACAATTTTGTTTCATCTAAAATTTCATCGAAAATTTGATTTTTATTTTCTTGTCATTCTGAGGCTTTGGTCGAAGGATCTATAGGTGTTTCGTTATAAACCTCGCTCTTACCCTCTCCTATTAGGAGAGGGGATTTCACTGGATTTTTCGCATTCGCTCAGGATGACGGTTTACGGTGATAAATTTTCCAATAGGCAAAAATTCATAAACCAACAAACAAAACTACCAATATATATTTCTTCCAAGTATCTCAGCTTTGTAGAAATATTGCATATTTAGCTCAAAATTCAGATAATACATAAACGATATTCATGAGTAATTTTTCTGGCCAAATTCGGATACTTCGTGGAATTATCAACGATAAAATCAGGCTAATAAATCCGTAAATAGTTACAATTGGAATGATTGGGACTATGATTACGTTCAAGAGTATTCCGACTAAATTTACTCAATTCATAAAAAATATCAGAATCGGTGCAGTTCATAGACTGGCTCAAATTGTCGGAACTAAATATTCTTTCCAGAATTTACAATCAAAAAAGTCTGATTTTTCTTTCTTGTTTCACTTCTTTTTCTCTTTCCTTTTTTCAGCTAAATTTTGAGAGAATTTTTGAAATAATACAATTCAAATTATAGCTCAAAAACTTAGGATAAATCAGATATCGTATCATAGGCTGAATGGATTGAAAATTAGAATTGCCATAAATGCGTACATCATTGACCTTCGGATTGAGATTTCTCTTCATCGGAAAAGAGCGATTAAAGTCAGACTTCACATCACAGCAGCTCTGAAAACGCTAGCATCGCTTCCGCATATCATTGCGTAAAAAATAATTCATATGATAAGAAAGCCATTTCTGACATAGAATGGCAAGAATCACAAAAGAAAAGAAAGCAGAATCAAAACCATGGCGATATTACCACCACTTACAGCAATAATATGGACGAGTCAGCTATCCACAAATGTATCATAATTATCGCTCGGAATCATGGATTTATCTCAGATGAAAAGTCCGAGTAGTAGTCAAGAATATTTATTTTCTCAGAAAATAGAGATTACTGTATTTTGCATCCAAGCACGGATTTTGTCTATCTTTCCTAATGGTTCAAAATGAGGGGATTTTCCTTCCATTGTGAATTTATTACAGTCTTCATCACAATCAGCTTTAAAACTAGATTTTTCATACATAGAACCATTTACTCATTTCATGAATAGCCATTTATCATAGTTGAAATCATAATTCCAAAATTCTTTCGTAAAAATGGCATTTCAGCTCAATGAAAAAATATTAGAAAAATCTAAATCTTTTTGGCTTGCAGAGAGAAAAAGAATGTCTCAGATATGATAATCATTTTCGCTATTTAATGCATAAGTTTTTCAATTTTCAGTTTCCACATAGTATCTATGATATTTTTGAGTATCAGATATACGCACAAAATCATTAAAAGTTTCCCGTTCAGGAGTAGTATATTCATAGTTCTTTAATCATACAAACTGCTGCAAGTATTCAGGATTTTTGTGGTATAAATGTCATGAAATTACTAGAATTGCTAGTATGTTTGCTATAAATCATCGCAGTAAGTTTTTTAAAAAACGTTTTATGTGTCATTCTGAGGCTTTGGCCGAAGAATCCATAGGTGTTTTGTTATGAACCTCACACTTACCCTCTCCTATTAGGAGAGGGGATTTTCCTGGATCCTTCGCACTCGCTCAGGATGACGATTTACGTTGAAAAAGAGAAAAAATAATCGCCAATAAAATAATTGCAGGAATGAGAAAAATTTCGGAATTTGCTAAATTCAAAAATAGAGTAAAAATTCGAATACTGCCTGCAAATGCTAGAAAAAACATAGATTAGTTTTTATCAAGATCTGAAAGATTGACTTGAATTTTGTGACTATCGTGAAGTTTAACAAATTCTTTGGAAAAGAATTTTAGTATATATAAGAAATGTAATCTAGCTCCAATTCCACCTTCTGCACAGTAGAATAGTTTCAAAGTTTCAGCTATGTTAGCTTGAGTTCGGTCAAATATTTCACAGTTTGGAAGAATTTCTTGAATATCTTTGAAAAACTTTTCATCCTCAGATTTATTACAAGCAATGTAGATTGGCTGTAATTCCTTGTGAGAATCTGTGAATTTCCTGATTAATTTAAAACTCTTTTCTTTATCGCAAAGAGGAGAAAAATTTACTAGATAATAAGAATCCCTTTTTGATTTAATCTTTTCTTCAGTGAAGATTTCTTTCGTTTCTTCCAAAAGGGATAAAGTTAAATCTCAGTCATACTCAGCTTTTTCTTCTCGATTTTGTCAGTCTTGTTCTAATATCTTCTTCGCAAGTTCAAAAGAATTCTGATCACGAAGTATGATAATATTTGCATTTTTCACCAAAAATCTTTGCAAAAATGATGTTCACCGTTTTTTATTCGTTCCTAAACCACCAATTATCGCAGTTAGTCAATTCTTAATACTTCGGTTATACTGCAAAAATAAATTCCATCCACGATAGAGGAAACTTCTGCTTTCATCTATAACTTCTCATCATCCAAGGATTATGTAATCGTATAAATTTCTTTTCATTCATAGACAGATTTGTATTTTTTCTTTTAGGTTTGGTCTAGGTAGAAAGTTTAACTTTTTAATAATTCATGGGATTAAAAAATCTCTATGTTTTAAGATCCAATCTTCCAACCATTTTTCATCTCAGCATTCAATACTAATTTTATCTGGATTGAAACGTTCATCTGCTCGGTTTAATAATGAAAAAATAATGAGTTCATCTCATAGGTTTTTGTATCCGTAATATCATTTTATGAGTAGATGCATTATTTTTTCATCAGCTAAATATTTTTACATATAGTGTTTTTGTATATAAGTGCAAGAATTTATAGTTTAGAAATGATTCTTTGTGATAATTTCTCAGGATCAAAATCTGATTGTTCTTCTTGGTATTCATTCATAATTGTAGTTAATTTCTCATATTTTGGACAGATTATATTGGGCTCAATATCAGTTAATCAGTATTTTTTTAATCTGCTTTCTGTCCATTTTCTGAGTTCTTCACTATCATCATGATCAACTAGAATAAATAATTTCTTAGAATTCTTAATATTTTCTATAATTTCATTATTCCAATCAGCATTCAATTTTTGTAATATAAAAATACTTACTTGTTTATTATGATTTTGAATAATTTCTCATGTTTGAAGTGCTGTTGCAAAAAGACTTCCAGTCGCAAGAATTACTCCATTATTTCCTGCAAATCCATAAGTTTTGAGAGAAATTGAATCAAGATTCTCAAGCATTGATGCATCAATTATTCATAATTCATCTACATCAAAGATTGCATCAGGCATTTCTTTGTGTAGTAAACGAATATATTGTCTATTATTTTGCTTAAAAATATTTCGCATATTCTCCAAATCTATTGGTTCAAAACAATGAAAATTTAGATTACAAATATATTCGTCTAAATCATTTATTTCAGGTGTGATTTTCTTTCCATAACTTCATAATCACGCGTGAATATTAATTATTGTTGCATATTCCTTATCATTCAATATTTCAAAAATAGGTTCTAAAAACCTGAGATTTAATTCATTCAGAATGATTAATGGGTGTTTTGATACTAAAATGGCATCTTTTCGTGCATTAATAAGTGAAACATTTTCAGGTTTATTATCTGGATTTATACATAGAATAGGATAATCACTGTAATTTATATCACTTACGATTAAGTCAAAATTTACATCACGGTCAGCTAATTCTTCACGTAAATCTTGAATAAACATATTTGATTTAATGTATTCTGTCAGAAATAATGACGGCATTTATTATTTGTTTAATATTATAAATTTATTCCATCATAGAGTATCAGATTAAGAATGTTGCAATTTCTCCAAAAATCTTTCAGGCTGTTCATACTCACCATTGGCTCGTTCTTGGACGAGATAACCAAATTAGCACAATATATTGGGGATCGTCGATTGAAACTATTCATGCAAATGTTGCTTGTGTCCATCAAACTCATTTTCTATATTTTCATTTGTAGGCAATCTGAGATGTTCATGATTTTGCTCCTAAACGGTATCCTGCGACTCTTGCGTTTTCATATTGGTTGTTTGTGGATGCTACAGTGAATAATGCTGTTCTCATTTCTTCACTTACTTCAGGTCTAATTACTTGTCTTAGAGAATGTGTAGTTTTTTCTTGAATTGTGATGGTATCACTATTTGCTGTCTTTTCTCTGATTTGTGAAATGATAGTTGGTTTTATGTATTTTCATCAATTTACTAGTGTAGAATATGCAGCAGCAAGTTGTATTTGAGTCACTGTTACTCACTGTCAGAATGAGTTGTTGAAGAATCAAGCCATAGAGGTTGATGATGATTTTGGTATGGATCAATTTTTTTCTTCAGCTAATTCAATTCATGTTTTATCTCAGAATCAGAATTTATTTAGATAATTGTAAAATATTTCTTTACCTAGAGCTTCAACTATTCTAATCATTCATACATTACATGAATTCACTAATGCATCTAGGAAACTATGGTATCATATACAAGCGGTTTTGTCAGCATCTTGAATCGTGTAAACGTCTATTTTTACACTACCATCATCTTGATAATAATCGTTAAGTCTGATTTCGTCACTGTCTAATCATATTGCAGTAGTGAAAGCTTTGAAAATACTTCATGGTTCAAAAACAGATGATATATTTTTATCAACAAAGACAGACGCTCCATATATATTTTTTGATATATATTTTTTAAGCGTTGGATCTTTTCTTTCTTCCGATTTTGTTTTTATGTATTTTCATCATGAATATGTGTATACAGGTATTTCATTGTAAGTTTCACTATCTATCAAGTAGGCATATTCTGGACTTAATGGTACCATAGTGTATGCATCATTATAGTTATTTGGGTTGTATGTTGGTAAAGATACAGATGCTTTTACTTGTCATTTTTTTGGATCAAAAACCATAACGGCTAAAGAATCCGCGTGGAATGCTTCGAGGTATTTTTTTGCAATTGATTCGATTTCTTTTTGTATTCAGATATCGATGGTTAAAATTATATCATCTCCATCTTTTGTATTTATTACTTCAAAATCGCTTCATCACATATTTCGGCTTGAACGTCAGGTAATTTCTCAATCAATTCATTCTAGAATATTATTGAAGTATTTTTCTATTCAATAAAAGGCTTCTCCATTTTTATCTACGTATCATAATACATTAGACATAAATTCTCCATATGGATAGTATCTAGTTGCGTTTGGTTCTAAGATTATTCAGTGTAAAATAGAATATTTGTTGTATGGGCTACCATCTAGAGAATATTTTTCGTTTGCATAATCTAATTTAAGTTGTTTTATATCCTGTGCAATTTGTGGATTTGCAGAAGAAAATAGTTTTATGTATTTATATTCTTGTTCCTTAAAAAGTGCTTCTATGGTTGCGTTACTTAAAGGTTCTTGCCATTTATTCATAAAGTTTTGAAATAGAAATTTATCTTTGTAACTATTGGATTTTCAAGGTACTATGTATAAGTAAAAATTAGCTTCTAATGATACAAACTTAAAATTTTGTTTTTCTAAATCTTCTAAAAATTCTTCATTTGTATAGTATCATACGTAATTTTTTTCTTTTATTCATGTCTTTATTTTTTCATTCAATCTGTTTATTATTATTTTCATAGCATCTTCTTTTGAAAATTCTTCTATAATTTTTCGTTTATTCTCATTGAATTCATCGTAGTTAAATGTTGAATATTCTGGAGAAATTACAGGAATTTCGTTTCATTCAGCATCATATTCTTTTCAAAAATAAAAGATTTCAGGTTCTTTTGGTAATAGTTCTACATTTGCGAAAGATTCAATGTTTTTTATGCATTGTTCTTTATCTCATTGTATATCATCCATTCAATGGATTATACATAGATGTTTGTACACAACAGGAGAAATTAATTCAATTAAGCGGTTTTTCATCAATACTCATCCTGTACTATATCAAATTTCTCTGGGGTCTATAGCAATATCGTAAAGATTGATATTTTCGGTTAATTTTACTGGTTGCCCAGTTTTATCTAAGGCATAAATATCTCATCTTTCTGCTTTAATTGATGCTAATGATGTAGATTGTTTTATAAGTTCTGTGTTGTAATTATCGTGTTGAATTATTTGTAGATAGAAAAGTCTGATGATTATTACAAAAAACATCGCTCAAAATAGTGAGGCGAGTTGCATTTCTTTTGAAAAATTTAGATTTCAGATGAATGGAATTTTATGAAAATAGAACGAAATTTGCTCTCAGAAATTACGTTTTTTTTTGAATGATTTTTGAAAATTACGGTAACTATACATATGTGAGATTTTTTCAATCTTTATTAAAAGAACTTATGAGATTTAGATTATTTATATTCCATTTTTTTTCAATAAAAAAATCAATTTATAGTTAATTAAAAAATGTCTTAAAAAATTTGACAAAATGGGTGTCGGTGAGTATAATTTATGTGGTTATATTTTAATCTTTAATTTGAATATTTATGACCTTTAGGCCTAGTGATGATGTGTTAGATGAAATGGAATCTGGTCAATCATCCTCTACATATTTGGATCAAAGTAGCAATTGAAATCAAGATGAATGACAGCATATATTTGGTAATTTGAATCAATGAACGGACGAAAATGATAGTAATCCACCTATGGTGGATATTGTATCGGAGGAAGTTAAAGCTCCAGATTTATCTGAACTTTTGAAGGAGAGTTGAAATGATGATGTAGAAAATGGAAATCAATCTGACAAATTGGAAGATAACTTTACATGAGTTGAAAATGTAGAAGATAATAAGAAATTAGAAAAAGAACAATCAGTATCAGTGAATCAATCGTGAAATAATGAAAATTCTCTTCAAAATCAGCAAGTAGAGGATAAAATTGATAATAATCAGGATTCTTGAGAGTCTGGTCTAAAATCTGGAGAGTCAGATTTTGTTGATGCTTGAAAAATGTCAGATCCAGAAAGATCATCTATAGTTTCATCAATACCTGGATCTATTAATAGCAATCTAGATCTTTTAGTTGATAATAATTGGCTTAGTATTATTGAAAACTATATAAAATTTAATCGTTTATTTTTTAGGCGGGGAATCTTTGTATTGGTTGTGATAATTGGAATTTTCTCATGAATGCTGCTTCAGGTAAAAGCTAATCGTTCAGAGGATATAAAGATGTTAAATGACTCATCGATAGAAAACAAAAATAAATGGGTTGAAAATACATCAGATAAAATTTTATCACCTTTGGTTGATAGTGGGGTGAATCTTGAAGTAGTTGTTCCATACGGTTCAGCATCTTTTAATTGAAAATCTATTAATTCAAAAAGCAATTTGGTTACTTATAAATGAATAGTTCTTCCACAATTGTCTTCTATAGATTATAATTCTGATAATTTTATTTCTTTAGAAGATTTTAGTAATCAGAATTTAACGCGCCAAGACATAAAGGATTTTATAGATTATTTGATAATTGATGATTCTATTTATAAGAACACAAGGAATTTGCCTAATGTCTCAGATAATAGATGGATAGGTAATATCTTTCAATGATCATTGGAAGATGGGTTTAATTTGTGATGTCTGCATAATGATAAAGTTTCTGATTTTGTGTGTGATAAATTTTTGGAAACATTTTATGATTATGGGAAATATTATGATTTAACTCAATATTGAACTGAAATTTTGAATTTAGTTACAAATTTGAGGCGTCAATGAAAAGATATAAATCCTATTTGTGATATGATTAAAGAGTATACTTTACATGCAGGTAGAACGTCAGATTCTTTCAATTCTGTGATGCAGTATTGTGGTGAAGATAATTTTAATTATTATAAAAAGATGGTTAATTTTATAGATTTGGAAAATTCTTTATGACAACCAGAACTTTCGAATAGAGTGTTTGATGATCCAGATTTAAATGCTTATAAACTTTTGTCAGCTCAACAAAGTGTGTACAAAATTTTGGATGGAACATCATTGAATGAAAATTATATTAAAAGTTATTTAAAGTTTGTACAGTCACTTATAGATAAAGATAAGGGTAGTAATCGTTATTTGCATCCAATTTATAAGGATTTATTGTATGTTTTTAATATGGATGAGTTGACACAGAAACTTATGCAAAAATGAAAACTTTCTTCAGATTTGAAATTGCAAATAGATCAAATTAATAATTGAAATAGTTTATGATCACTTTCTTTATTATCTCAGCTGACAGTACCAGATATTGTACAAATTGATCAAGAATTTACTGGTATTTCTGTTGGACAAAGAAGTATGGAAGACTTATTCTCTCAATATTATGTAATGAATGATCGTTTAAGAATAAGAAAGGCTGATGTTACATCTGATGATACAATGAAGGTGCAAACAGAACTTTTTACTGATGCGATTACGAAAGTAACTGGTTGAGAAACGTTGAAGGTTGTTATTGTATTACGTAGGCAGGATAATTTATTATATGTGGATAGTATAAAGATTGCAAATCAAGTTAAGTTTACAGATATTTTGAATATATATTTGTCTGAGTGAAATGTTACATTCTATGCGATGTTAAATTATATTGACGATCAGGTTTGAATGTGGTATGAATCAGAGCCTGAAGTATTAGAAGAGCAACCAAATTTCTGTGAAGAAATTAAGAAAAGAAATGATATTGCAATTTATGATTGTGATGATTCATCTATATCTCTTTATAAGTGAGAAGTTGAGTATAATTTTGTATTGGTTAATTGAGTCTTGGATTCATTTACTATCAGTGATGAAAATTTGGATCAGATTATAAAGAAGAAGTTGGATGGGGTTTTGTTTATGAAAGATTCTACACCAAGTATGATTACTTCTATAATTGATTATACAGTTGAAGTGGCAGATGAGACTCTTGATAAAAAATTGGAGATTATTGATCAATTCCGTATTCATTTCAAATTGGTTCCTGATGATATACATGATATTCAGTGAGAATCTAATGAGTTCTTAATTGATTTTACATTGTGAGAATTTAAGTTGCAAGGTCGTTATAATGTTGAAACACATTTACTATCTAAGATTTATTTTACTAACTGTGAAAAGAATCTTGAAGTAAGACAGTTAACATTAGAAATTACTTCGGAAAATGAAACTCAATTAATAGAGATGCTGAATAATCCTAGAGTGTTCTTTGCAAGATATAATCCGGCAATTTATAAGAAATATCAAAAAGTTTGTTGAAAAAAATAATATTTAAATAAATAAAAAGCCTCAATTTTGAGGCTTTTTTATTTTTAGATTTTTTCTATTTCAAATCATCCAGGAATATCTTTAATATTATATCATTCAGCTTGAATCTTTGCTCTTAATTCATCAGCTAGAGCGTAATTTTTTTCTTGTTTAGCTTGTAAACGTTGATTGGCAAGCTCAGTAATCTCTGTAGGAATTTCGTCAGTTCATTCAGCTTTTTCATTTTCTCATAGTAAATCTAATTTCAAAACCTGTCTATCTAGCCAAACTATAATTCAGATAATTTCTGGATTTGTATTTTTTAGTCATGAATTGATAGTTGCAAGAAGTTTAGGGGAATTCAAATCATCCAATAAAGTGTCCAAACAATCTGATAAAAATTTGATTCATTCTTCAGTTTTGAGCTGGTCTGCAATTTCTTTGTAATTCTTTCATTTTAAATCAATTCTTTCAGCTTTGCTGATTTTCTTAATCAGATTTTTTCTTTGGACTTTAGATTGTTCGAGAACTGTTTCGTTGAAGTCTAGGAAATTTCTGTAATGAGCCGTGTAGTAGAGAAGCTTTAAGTCTAAACCTGAATATCATTTCTCTTCTAAGTCATCAACCGTAACCAATCATCATGCAGATTTAGATAATTTTTTTCATCAAAGATTCAAAAATTGGTTGTGCATCCAGTATTTTACCCAAGGTTTTTTTCAGAATGTACATTCACTTTGAGCAATTTCATTTGTATGGTGTACTCAAATATGATCTACTCATCATGTGTGGATATCGAATTGGTCTCATAAATATTTACTAGACATCGCACTACATTCAATATGCCAACCAGGGAATCAAATTCACCATGGAGAATCTCGTTCCATTTGCCTTTTCTGATCTTTGGGAGAGAACTTCCATAATGCGAAGTCTGTATCATTTTTCTTGTTATCATTCTGAATCCTAGCACCAGCAATTCTTTCCTGATTTTGTAATCATGCTAATTTTCCATAATCTGAAACCTTGCTTGTATCCATATAGATTCCATCATCAGGAATTTCATATGTGTATCATTTTTCTTCTAGAATTTGTACCATTTCAATTTGTTCCTTAATATGGTCAGTCGCTCTAGGCATCACATCAAATTTATCAATCTGAAGTTTATCTAGATAACTATAAAATTTCTCAATATACATATCTGCTAATTCCCAAACAGTTTTATTTTCTCTTTTTGCTCATTTTTCCATTTTATCTTCTCATTCATCTCCATCATCAGTTAAATGTCCAACGTCAGTTAGATTCATGACATGTTTCGTTGGATGTCACAAAACATTTTTGACTATATTCCTGAGTAAATCTGCGAAAGCAAAAGCTCTCATATTTCAGATATGAGGATTCCAGTAAACTGTAGGTCCACATGAATATATTCAAACAAAATCTTTTTTTCATTCTTCCATCAAAGGAACGAATTCTTCTTTCTGTCTACTCATAGTATTGTAGATATGTAGTTTTTTCTCTTCCATAATTTGAATATCACAAAAAATATAAATCTGAATTGAATTTTATGAATAGTGATAAAAAATGCAAATGCTTATTTGGTTAATAATTCCTTTATAATTTTTATCGCAAGCTCTTGATTTAGAAAATATGGGCTAGTTGCAATTGTAATTCATAAAGCATATTTTCAGATTTCATCAAATTTATCCTTTAATAACTTCACGGTTTCTTGATTTACTCTATTCCTATCAATTCAATCTAAACAAAAATCTAAATCTATATCCAAAATAAAAATTTGATTCTTATCTGTTTCCAAATTTTCTAAGGCAGAGGTTGAACGAATTTGTATCTGATTCGTTATTATTCCGCTTTCAATAGCGGGAGGAATAAAGTTTCCTACATTACATTTTTCGTTACAGAATTTGAAAACTTTCTCTAGTTCATTTTCTTCCCAATTCAATTCCAAATGGTTTTCATTTTTCCAACAATCAGAATGTTGATCTATATGAACCAAAACAGGAGAGTTCGACTTAGATTTTTTGATTCAGTAATATCGAAAAATTGGAGAATGATTATGATTATCGAAAATGAAAACAGGAGGGAAGTCTGATTTTTCTATCCATAAAAAGTTTTTTAATCCATGAAAATATTCCATTTCTCAGTTTTCATTTTTCTCTGCGAAAGCAAAATGTTTATAATCAATTTTAAAATTCTCATATTTATTCATTTTCTTTATTGGAGCAATTCGTAGGGGTGTTATACAATTAGAAATTTGAGAGTTAGCACTCTTTTTATTTAAATAAAATCCATTGTAAAGTTGTTCAATTGTTTTCATGTATGTATTCCTATTTATTTTTATTGAAAAATCAAATTTAAGAAAAACTCTGTACTACCAACAGAGTTTTTCTTTTAGTCAGAATTTTTGTTTTCTGATTATGTTGAGTTTTTGTTAGCTTGAACTAAGCATTTTTTAATTCATTGATAGCATTAACAAATTCATCTACAGGATAAGCACCAGAAACTAATCTGTAATTTCCAGTTTCTCTGTCGATAATTACGTTTCCAGGAGTTCCGTTAACTCCGAATAATTGAGATCATTGATTCATCATGTCGTTAACAGCTTGAACGTATCTTCCTTCATCAGCACAAGTTCTTAAAGCAGCTTCATCTACACCAAGTCCAGCAGCAATAGTAATTAAACTATCCATATCTACAGGATATGCGTCGAAAGCTTTTTCAAATGTTTCATGGTAAACTTCAGGTTTTAATTCTGATACACATTCCATAGCAGCTGCTAAATTCAAAGCTTCTTCTCCATGGATAATGAAATGTTTAGAGATAGAATTTACTTCTCCAGGGAATTGTTCGATTACAGAGTTGATAGTTCCCTCTTGAGAATGTCTTTGACAATAAGGACAGTGTAATTCTGTATATTCTACGATAGTAAATCTAGCATTTTCATCTCATCTGATAGGACTAGAAGCGAGCATATCTTCTACAACAGCTTTGATGTCTTCACCTCCTGCAATATTGTTATCAGTTCCATCTCCTTCAGTAGCTGTATCTTCATTTCCGAATTGAGCCAAGAAACTGCTTACATATCCGTCAGTTTGTTCTGTTGCATAATTGATGTATGCTTCAGATGAATATAATTCATTCATCTTTTTGAAGTTTTCTACTCATCCAGCAGATAATACATTAAGATTGTAAGAAGCTTGGGCAGCTTCGTAAGCTCTTTGAGCACAAATCAATGCTCCACATGCTACCAAACAAGTAATAATAGTGATTATTACTCATAATGCTGATAGGCTCATTCCTAGGATTCTTCCTCCTCAGCTACATCCGCATGAGCAAGATTCCATGTTTTCTTCTCTTTTTGCCATAATAGTATAAGAATAAAAAAATAAAATGGTTGTATATCAAAGACTTGATATCTTAAGGTTGCATTATGTAATACCATAATTCGTTAACTATATTGTAAGTTTTTAGACTTAGGAAGAATGTCATCAATATAATTATGCAAATTATTATAAAACATATAGATTTTAATAATTTATGTTTTTTTCAACAACATGGTAAGTTATTTCAGTTGTCTTTGAAATTTTCGGAGCTTATAACTACTTTGGGATTTGTCGTTTTGGTTAGAACTGATATGTTTGATTCAGGTGAATTGTTGATTCTTTTTTCTTCGATAACATCAGAAGCTATTACTTCCTTTTGTTTCTTTTTGGAAATAGAAATCTTTTGCTGTTTTTTTTGAGTTCAGTTTTTATCAACCTTCATTTAATGAACCGTATTTAAAAGCCTAATCATAACATTTAATAACTAGGAATTTTTATTGTTAAAACAAGATGAATTACGGTTATGTCTATAAAAACATTTGACAGAAATTGTTATAATTAATTAAACACTTTGACAAAAATAAAATATAACTATAATTAAAAATCTGATAAAATTCAGAGTTGTATAGTTTTATAATTTTTAAAAAATCTAAAATTAAGGTGAAACCTAGAAAATTTATCTTTGATTGCAATATGTGCATAATTTTTTATACTACATTGGTTTATTTTTATTTATTTTTTTAAGTTAAATGGATAATAGAGCAGATTTTTTTCAAAAGAAGATGGTGAATGGTAGGTCTTTTACTAGGCAAAAAAAATCTTCAAAAATATGGGTTCGAATAATTGTTATTATTCTTTTATTGATATTGTGATTAGTATGACGGAAACTCTTTTGGGCTCCAGCTAATTTATGATGAGATGAGGAACCGCAAGATATGAATTTTTCACTTTGAGAACAAATTTATTTGCAGTGAGAAATTAAAGCAGATGGTGATATAATCACGCATACGCATACTATTAATGATGTAAATTACTGAGTAATTTGAATAAAGTCAGATTTAATAAATTTATACGATTATGCTTGATTTGTTGAACTTACGTGAATTGTTGAAAAATTTTATCAGGGTAATCCTATTGTAAAGGTTATTACTTTATCTGGGACTTTGGCTTGATCTGGAAATAATGATACTTTGATTCTAGATGAAAATGGTGGAGTGTATATTTTGTGAGCGTGAATCCAATTTCTCCCAAGTTTCTTTGATGAGTATGTTTTGCTCAATGAATGAGAAAATGGAAAAATTCGTATTCAAAATATTGAAACGGAAAAAGAGATAGTATTGGATTATTTCCGCTGTAATCCATCGGATCCAAATAAGAATTGTAAATGATTGAATGATGCATTTGCAAACAATAATGCACAAAGTTTTGTTACTTCTGAGGGAGATACATATTACAAATTAAGTGAAACTCAGACTTGGTTCGTTGCAAATTGAGATTGGTGGTGAATATTTATTAATGATGTATCAGATGATATAGTGTTTGAGCTTAAAGATTTGATAAAGTTTGCAAATGAAAAGAATATTAATGAATGGATAAAATCTCGTGCTGCTAGTATTTGTCAGTGAGAATGAGAAAAGATGCAAAAAATAAGCAATTCTGAGATTAATTTAAAGCAAGAATGATTAATTGTAACTGTTTCAGGGGATGGAATGGAAAAACAAATGACTTGTCAGATTTTGGTTGATTTTAGTTTGCCAACTAAATGAAAATTACAAAGTTTAACAATTTGAGATGATGTGGTAATATCGAATGAAACATGAAGTAATGAGGAATTAAAGGCTGAAATAACGTGAAATGTTGTTGAAGCTCCAATTTCTGCAACGTCTCTTGATACAAATGTGCCACAGTTCCCAGTGAAAGAAGAATGATTGGTTTATAAATCTGCAAGGTGAGGTTATAGCTTACAATTTCCTTCTTCAAATATTTCATACTCAGTAAGTTCAGTAAAAGAAAATTTTGGTAGAGATGATGTGAATTGTTCGTATGTTATTAATGTAATTAAGTATTCTGATAAGGAAAATTTGGAAGTATCTCCAGCAATTAGAATTTATGAATGTCAGTGAAGTGTTGAAAAATCTTGGGCTCAGTGAATAGTCGTATATCCTAGATTGGATAAGAAATTTATTGTACAACTGAACGACGGATCTTGGAACGATTTTTCAATGAATCTAAAGTTTCAGGAACTGACTGATGAGTAGAAAATTAAATAGAGTATTGAAAAGCAGACTTATTTGATAGTCTGTTTTTTTGATTATTAAATAATCTGTGAAAAATTTTGACAAAAATATAATGAATGAGTATAATATGGCGTGTTTTATTTATCATTTTATGTTTGCTATGGCAAAAAAACACGTTAATGCTTTAGAATCTTCTTGTAGTAATTTAAATTCACAAGATAAAGTTAATGGGTTTAATCCATTGAATGAGGAATTAAATAAAAATTTTGATATGGAAAAAATTGTTAAAAAGATTGCTTGAATTTTTCATGAAAATTGGAGAAAATCAAGGATTGACAAAAATGGTGTATGTGAACCTATTATGGAAAAATCAGAGGATGAAAAGTGGACGAAGAAGCATTGAACAGAAATGGTAGATATAGCAAATACAAAGTTTGAAGATTTGCCTAAAAATTGGCAGCGTGAAAATTTAGAAGCAGCAAAAGTGGCAGTAGAATTGGTATATAAGAGAGTTATGAGCTGAGAAGAAATAACATCCGAAATGATTGAAGAAATGGCGAATGTAGTCCATATTAAATGGCTTGAAAGAAATTGAATAGAGTGATCGTTTGAAAATCAAAGAGTAGACTATGAAAATCTTTCAGCAGAGGAAAAAGCAAAAGACAGAGCTCAGATAGAATTGACGATTCAAATTATAAAATCTGAGAAATAATTTACATTATGGGAAAAAATCTTGTTTTTGCTGTTTGGATTTTTTGTATCTGTTTGTTATTTTGAGTGTGTTTTAAAAAATCTACCGAGATTCTTGACAAAAATAAAAAAATAAATACAATGTAAGTACATGTTAATGTTTTTATTTTTTAAACTTACACAATGGAGAAAATAGAACAACAGGAAAAATTACCAATTACGGAGCAACAAATTAAGGAATTCCTTTGATGGTATAAAAGATTTTCTGGGAAATGAAAAACGGTGGATGTTTGACCAGGAAACACAGAAACTACTTTTACATCATATGAAAAGGATGGAAAGAAATGTATTAATGCAACAAATGGTCTAATGAATGCGACATGGACGTATGATCCTGAAGGAAACACTATTAGTGTATTCCATGATGATACAAATACTTTATGAAGGACGTTAGCAGAAGATTGAGAACTGGATAGAAAGAATCTTGAGAGTGATTTAACATGGTTTAGAGATTGTGTGCCTACGCGAAAAGAAAAGACAAAGCAAGGAATTAAAAATCTATTTAATTAATATTGGAGAGTAATAAAAAAGCTGATCATTATGGTCAGCTTTTTCTTATTTTATTATTAATAATTACTTCAGTCTTTTAACTGCGATTTTACCATCAGCTCAGATTGATGAAATTATACATCTTAATTTTTCTCCTACTTTGAAGTGATGAGTAATTCATTCTGGGAATTTTTCTCACATATTAGATACGTGACAGAGTCATAATTTACCTTTAGGTAGTTTTACGAAAACTCCATATTCTTCTACTCTAGTAATTTCAGCTTCGAATTGTTGTCAGACTTCTAAGTCTGTAGCGATTTCAAGGATAAGGGTTTTAGCTTTATCTATCATAGCCTGATCTGGATGAGTTAAGAAGCAAGTTCCATCATCTTCGAAATCAATCTTGATATTGTCACATTGTGCAATGATATCATTGATAACATCTCCTCCTTTTCCAATAACTTCTTTAATCTTTTCTGGATCAATGTGGAATACATGAATTTTAGGTGCATATTTACCAACGTGGTCTCTAGGAGCAGGGATAGTTTCAAGCATTACATCCATAATTTCGTTATATCCTTCGAAAGCTTGGTCGATAGTCTCAAATACGATAGACAGAGGAATTCACTTTAATTTAGTATCGAGCTGAATTGCATTTACTCAATCTCTAGTTCCAGCTACTTTGAAATCCATATCTCCAATAAAGTCTTCAGTTCCCATAAGGTCAGTAAGTACCATATGGTCAGTAATATTTCCAGCTTCGTCGTGGTCTGTGAATAATCACATAGCTACTCCAGCAACCGGTTTTTTGATAGGTACTCATGCATCCATTAATGATAAACATGATCCACAAACTGAACCCATAGAAGTAGAACCTCCAGATCCTAAACATTCAGATACAACTCTGATTGTGTAAGGGAAATCTTCTTTGGAAGGAATCATATTTTCAAGGGCTTTTTCAGCTAATCTTCCATGTCAGATTTCTCTTCTTCCTGTTCCACGAATTCATTTAGCCTCTCATGTTGAGAATGGAGGGAAATTGTAGTGGTGAATATATCTTTGAGTATCTCAATCGTGTTCCATATCATCTAGGATTAGGTATTCCATAGGTCCTCCAAGAGTAACAGTTGAAAGAACCTGAGTATCTCATCTCCAGAAAAGTCCAGTTCCATGAGTACGTTCAAATAATCCAACTTCACAATACAAAGGACGAATATCTTTCTGAAGTCTATCATCTACTCTCTTATGTTGAGAAAGAGTCCTTCCACGAATGTGATATTTAGTTACGTTAAACCATGCCATCTTAATTTTTGATTCTGTATGTTCTTCATCTTCTTCATCTTCAATTTGTTCCTTAAAATGTTCAACACATTCTTTTTCGTATTGATAGAATAAATCATTAAATGAAACTTTTCCATTTCACATCATAGATTCCAATCTTTCCTCTCATATGAAATTCTTCACCTCTTCTTCCAATTCGTGAGAAGGCTTGTTAAACATTACTTCTTTCTGAGTGACATCCAACATTGCCAAGAATTCTAATTGGAAATCACAAGCTCTATTGATTTCTTCTTGTCAGATTTCAAAAGCTTTTTTGATAATATCTAAAGGAATTTCCTTAGATTCGTCTTCAAT
>JAEEGL011421817.1_pt1 | contig 32434 bp, 35 predicted proteins | sample 9134231 | NCBI WGS metagenome assembly JAEEGL01 (sample SAMN16246548, study PRJNA631951) | gut metagenome | biome: gut microbiome; feature: rumen; material: fiber-attached | host: Bos | place: Iran: Karaj | collected 2018-10
AGAAGCATCTAAAATTGATTTAGGAGGATTCTTCTCTACAATAACAGTAGGAGGAAAACCTGTTAAATTTAAAAAGATTAACATGCCTAAAGTTACACTGAAAGGTTCAGGAACTGAATTTGCAATATATTGCTTAGCTGTATCAGTAGCATTCTTAGTAATTTATTCTGCAGTAATTTTATATACATCAAATGAAATAAATAATAAAAGATTTGCTGTAAAAAAAGTAGCAGATTATACAAATGCTCAGATTACTAAAATCGAAAAAGATATCACAAATATGAATAATAAGCAACAAGAATATGTTGATTTAACTAAGAATTTACAAAATGCTAAAGAAGCAGTAAATGAAAAGAATTCATATAGAAATAGTATACCAACTTTATTAAGCGAAATAATAACAATCATTCCTAAAGGAGTGCAATTAACTGGTATCGAAAATACAAGTGGTAAAAACCTTGTAATAAAAGCAACTTCAGAAAAATATGAACAATTAGCATACTTTAAAGCACAACTTAGAAATGAAGGCGTTTTAAAACCTGATACTATTGTTTCATCACAAGCTGTAAAAAGTGGTAAGTATGTAAGTATTATAATTGAAGGAGAGTTGCCATGAAAAATTTATTGTTATTAATAGTCTCCGCACTTCTAATTACTATTACTGCAGTTGCTATGATTCGTGGAATATCTATTGGTAAATTAGAGCTACTAAGTATAGAACAATTAAAAGAAAAAGGTAACGCTCTACAAGAAAAAATCATAGAAACTAATAACTTAAATAACAAAAAATATAAAGATGCACTGACAAAAATGAAAACTGCACAAAAAAAATTAAAATCAGCTAAAGAAGAGTATTTAGATATTGCAAGCATTAGTAGTGAAGAAGAAATTAAAGAAGCAAACCAAATACAGACATATGCTATGGAGTATTTATGGAGTAGAATAGGAAATCATGCAACTGAACAAGGTGTTAACTTAAGATTAGATGTTAATCCTACTGGAATATCTAATAAAAACACATTGGAATTTACTGTTAAGGGAAGTTATATAGGAATTAGAGATTTCATTTATTCTTTAGAAAATGATACAAACTTAGCTTTTAAGATTCAAAACTTTAAAATGTATAAAAAAGAAAAATCAACAGCAAGTGCTGTTACAAATACAATAAAAAATGCGGCTTCTAAAACTGAAGAAGAGGAAGAAGATGAAGACGAAGTAAGTCTAATCGCAACATTTACTGTAACAGATATAGGAATTAAGGAAGAAAAATTATCAGCTGAAGCAATTGCAACAGTAGTAGATACAACTAACACAGAACAAAACAATACAGTAAATGCAGAAAATAATAAAGATGGAAAAAATGAGGCAGGACAAGCCAATAATAATACACAAAAGTAGGATGTAGATAGGAGGAAAAATGAAGGCAATCGTCAAAGAGGTATTTATCATATTATTATTATGTGTTGCAATATTTTTATTGATGACTTTTATCTTCTATAATCAATTAACGATGGGTGGAGATATACCAGAAAATGTTGAGGCGTATGTTACACCTTCTGAGATTAAAGAAGAGATTACACAAGATGTTGCGCAATACCCAATGCAAAATGTATCTTTTGAAATTACTGATTCAGACTTAACTCTTTATAGAAAGAGTAAAAGCTATAATCCTGGAAAATCAGATCCATTTGCTGAATCTGCTTTAAGTAGTAGTTCATCAAGCACAAATACAAGCTCTGGTAATACTACATCATCAAACTCAAATAATGATACATCAAAGTCTGCATCAAATTCGGTATTTGATACCAAAATAAAATAATTAATTTAGGTTATATTTATTATTAAATATATACAAAAAAAACAAAACATAAGAAGGAGGAATTTAATATGTTAAGAAAAGAGAAAGGTATTACATTAGTTGCATTAGTTATCACAGTTATAGTATTATTAATACTTGCAGGTGTATCAATTGCTGCTTTAACATCAAATCAAACAAACATTATTACAGGTGCTCAAGGTGCAAGCGCAAACTATACAGCAGCTGTTGAAGAAGAAGATCAAACTCTTACAAACCTTACAGCAATGTTTGAGTAATATTAAATATGATATTAAAAGACAAATGGAATTGGGTTACCTAAAATGGTATATATATATTATTTAGGTAACCTTGTTTTAAAATATGGGGGCAAAATGGTAACAATCGATATAATATTTTATATATTTGTATTTATTATGGGAATTACTTTTGGAAGCTTTTTTACACTTGCTGTATATAGAATACCAATTAAACAAGACATTACACACACAAGATCGTACTGCCCAACTTGTAATCATCCGTTGGCGTTTTTAGATTTAATTCCGGTTTTAAGTTATTTGGCATTGGGAGGAAAATGCCGTTATTGTCATGCAAAAATTAGAATTAGATATCTGTTTCTAGAGTTATTATCTGGACTAGTATTTGTTTTATTTGCAATGCCAATAAAAGATTTAATCTTAAATGGCAATTCTTCTGCTATTGCTTACTGGATTGAAGGAATATTCTACATTACAGGTTTATTCCTAATTGCTGGAATTGATAAAGAGAAAAAGGAAATCAGAAATGAAGTATTATTATATATTGTTATCACAGAAACACTGTACATCATATATCTATACATATCGGAACATGTTGATGTTTATAGATATGTTATGTATTTATTTACGATTGTGCTTTTAGTAGTTGCAAATAATCTTTACTTTCATAAAAAAGCAAAAAATAATTATACAATACAATGTTTAATATTAATGGTAGCAACAATATTATTCACCTATGCACAATTAACGGTACTTACAGTAATATTTATGCTTCTATCAATTGGAGTATATGAATGTATTACAGTTATGAATAGAAAAAAATTTATAAAGAAAGACAATACTGAAAATAAGGAAAGAGAACTACCAATTGGCTTTTTCTTATGTACATGTAATCTCATAATATTATTAGTAGTTAATTTTCTTGCATTTAGTACAATATAAAATCTATTATAAAGAAAGTATGAAGAAATATGGAAAAAAAGAATCTAAAGAAATGGTTAAAAAATCAAAAAGGTGTTACAATTGCTGATTTAACAATCTCAATTATTCTTATATCAATATTTACAGGTGTAATTGCAAACCTTATGTATAATAATTATAGTATGTCATTGGACGTACAACGTACGGCAAATGCAGATGCTTATGCAACAATTATTATGGAAAAGGTAGACGAAAAAGCATTTGATAGTATCGATGTGAATTTTGTTACAACCTTAAAAGATAATGAGGAAATTGAAGTTGATGATGACTATGATATTCAATTTGTTGTTTATGATATAAATGACAATAGTAAAATGGTTAACGGTCAACAAATATTTAAATATGTATCAGTTAGTGTAACATATGGAGACAATGATCGAACAAAAAAAACCATTATGCTACAGAAAATAAAAGTTAGAGAAGCGGGAAGTATGTAATATGAAGAATTTAAGATCAAATAAAGGTGTAACGTTATTGGACTTAACAATTTATATGATTGCAGTTATGCTTATAATAGGTCTAATGACAGGAATAAGACAATTTTTTTATCGAAATACTGATGCGGTTAGAGAAACTGCAAGATATGCTGCAGAATTTGATAATTTTAATGCATATTTTGTTAAAGACGTCAAAAGTAGTGAGGATATAGTTGTAGATGCTGAAAATAATACATATACGTTCTCTAATGGTACTATATATACCTATAAACCATATTATGATTCAAATGAAGATGTGACTATAGGAGACTTATATAGAAATTCAGTTAAAATTGCAACAAATATTAAAGAATTTGTATGTGTACCAAGAACAATATATATAAGTAACACTAGAAAACAACTATTAGATGTTGAAATAGTAATTGGAGTAACATCAAAAACAGATAGAATCTTTTCAAAAAGAATACAATATACTCTAAAATACTGGTAATAAATAGACATTTAGATTTACAAAAGAAAAATTAAAAAAACACGAGAGGAGAAATGAAGACCTATGGCAAAAACACAACCAATGGGAATTGAGCTTGTAAAGAGAGGAATTGTTACAGAAGCCGATATTAACAAAGCTCTAGAATATCAAAGAGAACATCCATCTAAAAAAATGGGTGATATTATTAAAGAATTAAATATGTGTGATCCAGATAAGCTTATAAAAGCTATTGGAGAAGTGCTAGGGGAGAAGGTAATTAATCTAACACATGATGATATAAAAATAGATGTTTTACAATACATTCCGTTAGATACAGCAAAAAGAAATAAAGCAGTACCATTTGCTGTTGAAGGTGGAAAAATAAAAGTATGTTTCCCTGATTCAAGCAATAAAAGAAATACAGATTCAATGAGAGCACTTTTCTTAAACAAAGGGTTAATAATGGAAAAATATATTACTTTTGAAAGTAATATTACTTCAATATTAGACTCATATGAATCCACTGCATCAGAGGACATAGACACAACTTCAAATATTTCTGGAATGCTAGACTCAATTATTAAAACAGCAATGGAGAAAAGAACAAGTGATATTCACATTGAGCCAATGGATGATCATATAAGAGTTAGATTTAGGATTGATGGAAGATTAACTACTGTAGTAAATATAGACAAAGAAAAACAAGCACAATTGATAGGAAGACTAAAAGCTATATCAAATATGCATCAAGAAAAACAAGAATCTCAAGATGGTAGAATTTTAATGTATCCTGATTATAACATCCGTGTATCTTCACAGCCAAATGTATATGGAGAAAAATTCGTTTTAAGATTATTGAAGAAAAATGCAAATGTACAACAAATATTTGAATTAGGATTCCCAGGAGATGAGGCAACTGTTAAAAGATGTTTCGATAAAAGAAACAGCATCATGGTTGTTGCAGCTCCAACTGGAGAAGGTAAAACAACAACATTGTATAGTATTATAGACTTTTTAAATAAGCCAGAAATAAATGTTACAACAATTGAGGACCCTGTAGAAATTAGAATTCCTGGTTTGAATCAGATTGAAATTGGTCCAAAAGCTTCATTCTCAGGATCTTTAAGAACAGTTTTAAGACAAGACCCTGATATCATTCTAGTAGGTGAGATTAGGGATAAGGAAACTGCAGAAATCGCTATGCAAGCTGGACAAACAGGTCACTACGTACTTTCAACAATCCATACAATTGACAGTATAGAGGTTATCACAAGATTAAGAAAAATGGGTATTTCAAATTATGATATTTCTAGTACTCTTGCTACATCTGTTTCACAAAGATTGGTAAGAAGAGTATGTAAGGAATGTGCAATTGAAAGAGATTACACAGAAGAAGAAATAAAGACAATGGAAAGCATTGCAAAAAGATATGGATCTGAGATTGATTTAACAGGAAAGAAGACATATCAAGCTGTTGGATGTCCAAAATGTAATAATACAGGATATTATGGCAGAATTGGTATCTTTGAAATACTAAGCATTACAGATGAGCTAAAAGAACTAATAGGTAATGATAGCTCAACAATTGAAATTAAAAAAGCTGCATTAGAACATGGATATAGACCATTAGTTGTAGATGGTATCAATAAAATAATTAATGGATATACAACTTTAGATGAATTAAATTCAAAACTTGTTTTATATTAGAATTATAATAAATACAAGTCAAATAAAAACAAAAGAAAGGAATGTTTTAAAATGGTAAAAATAGAGGAAGTTTTGCAAAGCGCAATTGATCAAGGAGCATCAGATATTCACTTAATATCTGGAATAAAACCAATGTTTAGGGTTCATCGTAATCTAGTACCTCATGAGGAAAGTGATGAATTAACTCCAGAGGATATGGCAGAAATTTATGATTATTTAGTCAGAGGTGATGTTGATAAAGATAGAGTTTTCCAAGAGGAAAGAAAACTAGACTCTGCTATAAATTTTAATGACATGAGACTCAGAGTTAACGCTTCTTTATCAAATGAAGTTCCAATTTTTACACTCAGAATTATAAAAAATGAACTTCCAAGTTTTGAACAACTAGGAGTTCCAGATATAGTAAGAAGAATGATGCATCAGCCACAAGGATTACTACTTGTTACTGGTAAAACAAACTCTGGTAAAACAACAACATTGAATGCTTTGATTAATTACGTAAATGAAAACCAGAATAAAAAAATATTAACACTAGAAAGCCCAGTAGAGTTTAGACATAAATGTAAACAATCAGTAATTGTACAGAAAGAGGTAGGACCTGGACAAGATACATTAAACTATAAAGACGGTGTTAAGAACTGTTTGAGAGAGGACTGTGATATCCTTGTAATCGGTGAGATTCGTGATAGAGAAACAATGGATGCAGCAATCGAAACAGCAGAATCAGGACACTTAGTAGTTGGAACATTGCATACGAAGTCTTGCGCAGAAACACTAGACAGAATTATAAACTTCTATGATATACATGATCAACAAAGTATTAAATTCCTAATGGGATCTCTATTAAAGTTAGTTACTTCACAGAGAATTTTACCGGGAACAGATGGAAAAATGGTTTTAGTACCAGAAGTTATGGTTGTTGATAATATTATAGCAGGTTTACTTAGAAAAGAGAAATTTAATGTATCAGAAGTTGAAGATGCTATTCAAAGTAATTCGGCCAATGGAAGTATAAGTCTTGTAAATTCTCTTGCAGAATTATTTGTAAACAATAGAATTACTCTAGAACAAGCAAAAGCTCAAATAGAAGAAAAGAATGTAGATAGTTTAAATAGAACAATAATGCAATTAAAAATTAAAAAAGAAGCAAGTAAAATGTCATAATTTACACTGAGAGGAGGAAGACATGCCCCAATATATGTACAGAGCCATAACCAAAGAAGGTGTGGTTGTAAGAAATAGGGTAGAAAGCCCTAGTAAACAAACATTAATAAAAGTATTAAAAAGTACAGATATTATGCCAATTGATATTGTACAAGTGGGTTATAACAGTAAAAAATCCAAGACTGTTGCTAAAAAGAAAAATGTTGCTGATATAGATGAAATCATGAAGACAGCTAACTCAGCTACAATAAATCAGGGAAAAGCCAAGAAAAGATCCACTTATGAAAAAATCAATATGGCTTTATCAACTCAGCAGAAAATTACAGTTAAAGATTTAAAAATTTTCACTGAAAACTTTTATTTACTTAAAAAAGCTAATTTTAATAATATTCATGCACTTTCAACATTAATTGATAGTACAGAGAACTTTACATTTAGAGGAATACTAGAAGATATACTAGCTGGTGTAGAAGCTGGTGAATATATGTATACAACAATGGAGTACTATTCTAATGTTTTCCCATATATTTATACTAATATGATTAAAGTTGGTGAATTATCTGGTTCATTAACTCAAACTTTGGAGCAGGCAAGAAAATTCTTGGATTCATCATCTGATATTTCAAGAAAGTTAAAAGGTATATTAATTCCAAACGTACTTCAATTCGTTGCACTTATTATATTATTGTTTGTTGGAACATTATATACAGTGCCTACAATTGAAGCTGTATACGCTTCTGTTGGATCAGATGAAAAGTTACCAGGAATTACACTTAAATTTACAGCTATTTTGCAATGGTCAGCAAGCCATTGGTATGTATTCCTAATACTGGCTGCTGGTTTATTTGCAGCATTCTTATCATATATTCATACTCCTAAGGGAAGATATAATTATGATTATTTCAAATATAAAATGCCAATTTTAGGAAAACTAAATTATAGAATCGACTTCTCAAGATTAATGAAAGCCATGTCTCTGAACCTGGAAAATGGTATGAGAATTCAAGAGGCTTTGGATGTTTGTAGAAATGTTGTTGATAACTATGTTATGAAGGCTATGATAGAAACGTCAATTAATAATATATTAGTCGGTGATTCATGGATAGATCCATTCGAAAAATCAGGTTTGACATCAAATATGACCATTGAGATGTTAAAAGTAGGTATGCAGACAAATTTAACTGAAATGATGGAAAAGTTACTGGATTATATAGATATAGAAATTCAACAAACAATGGCTACAATTATGTCAGTATTACCACAAGTTACTTATGGTGTTGTTGGTGTAATGTTAATCTTCGTTGTTGTAATTGTATTAGTTCCTTGTATTCAAGTTTACATGGGTAACTTCTTATTCTCAGCAGCCGGATTATAACAATAAAAACAAATTTAAAAGGATAAATGGAAAGATATGAGTTTATATGATGAAACGCTTTCTATATTAAAAAAATTCAAGCTCCAGGCTAATAAAGCTTTGGGGCAGAATTTTTTGGTAGATGAAAATGTTGTTAATTCTATTATTGAAAGTGCTAATATATCAAAAGATGATTTAGTTATAGAAATTGGTCCAGGATTGGGCGTTTTAACAAAATTATTGCTAGAAAAAGCATATAAGGTAATTGCAATTGAATTAGATAATAATATGGTAAACATTATAAAAGATAGATTTAAAGAAGAAAATGATGAACATTTTACCATAGTGAATGAAGATGTACTAAAAGTAGATATAAACAAATTAATTGAAGATGCAAAACAAACTGCACTAAACAATAATTGTAAAATTGAAAATGTGAAAGTTGTAGCTAACTTACCATATTATATTAGTACACCAATAGTAATGAAATTATTGGAAAACAAATTAAATATAGATAGTTTAACTATTATGGTTCAAAAGGAAGTTGCACAAAGATTAATTGCGATTCCAGGAACAAAGTTCTCAGGTAGCATTACATATGTGGTTAATTACTATGCAACAGCAGAAAGTGTATTAAATGTAAAAAAAGAGTGCTTTATTCCGCCACCAAATGTTGAATCTGAAGTAATTAAACTTACTATTAGAAAATCAAAAGAAGTTGAAGTAGATGACGAAAAAAAATTATTTGATTTTATTCAGCTTGTGTTCTCTCAGAGAAGAAAGACTTTAGCAAATGTTTTAGTTAATCTAAAATATGTTGAAAATAAGGAAAAAGCACAAGATATTTTAAATAGAATTGGTCTAAATGATTCTGTAAGAGGAGAATCTTTAACTTTGGAAAAATTTACAGAATTAGAAAAACTATTGGAATTTTAATAAATAGATGTTATAATATAATAGAATTCTTTATTGTGTTGGCAAATAAGATTATAAATACAATACATAAAAAAGACTATTTAGGGAGATTATAGATAACATGAATCAAATATTAGTAACACAAAAATTGTATGTTACTCCTGAATTAAAAAGAAAAAAGACAAGATACAAAATATTATTTTTTGTGTCTGTTTTCTTGATTTGTGTTCTTTTTTCATATTATATATATGCTGAATATGATAAAAATAGAGCAGAAGAGGTTTCTAGATATATACTTGCAGATTATTTAGCTGTTGTTCCTGTTGAAGAAGATAACACAATAAGAAATGTTATAAATGATGTTTTAATTGTCGAATTAGAGGATGATCAACAAAATGCTCAAACCTCTACGGAAAGTGAGATTGACAGCAGTACAAGAGAAAATGAATCACAAATTCAAGAGATTTCACAACAAACATATATTGCAGATGATGGTACAAGATATAAAGCAGAAGCAATATTAAATATACCAACTTTAGGAATTAATTATCCAGTTTTATCTGAAACATCGGACGAACTATTAAAGATTTCACTAAACAAATATTGGGGTCCTAACCCTAATGAAATAGGAAATTATTGTGTTGTAGGACATAATTATAAAAATGGAAAAATGTTTGGAAAACTATCTAAAATTGAGATAGGTGACAAAATTTATTTAACTGATAATAGACAACATACTGTTACATATGAAGTTTATAATAAATATGTTGTTTCTCCATCAGATGTTAGATGTACAAGTCAGTTAACTGGTGGAAAAAGAGAAGTAACATTAATAACCTGTACTAACTACGGAACTCAAAGATTGGTAGTTAAAGGAACAGAAATTTAAAAAAATTTAGAGTAAAAAAAAATAAAGTACAAATGAATATTTTATTGTAATATTATTGACTTTTTATTATTAATTAAATATAATAAAATAAATAAAAACAAAGGAGGAATAATCATGGCAAGTATTGATACTAAAACACCAACATTTATATATGTTCTTTGGTTAACAATCGCAATCGTAGGAACTGCAGTATTGTTTACTGGAATTCAATTATCAGTTAACGCTGCATCTACAGGAATTGTTATACCAGTTATGCTAATCGTAGTAGGTATAATCTTACTATTTATAGGGCTTGTAATGGTATTAGGATACGCTAATGTTGAAGCTAAAAGCGAATCAAAGGCTGAGGGAAAAGCAAAAAAGAAATAAAAATATTTTATAAAGTATTTTAAAAAGAGAAGCAAAAGCTTCTCTTTTTTCTATATTATGAGAATAATTTGTAAATAGAATCATATAATTCATTATCAAATAAGTATTAATTTATAAATTGCTGAAGATAGAGGGGAAAAACTATGATGCTAATTATTTACAAAGAAAAAATAAAAACACTCTTTATTTTGTTAAGTTCTATAGTAATGCTTTTTATGATGACAAACACTCTGATATTAAATAAAGAAATAAGTAAAGAAAGCACTGATAGCAGTGGATTTAGTGACATTGAATTTATTTATAAAAGAGATTTTTTTAATAAAAAAACTTCTAATAAATAATAAAGTTTCCATAATTTTTTAACTTTTTTCAAAAAAATTAACTTTTTATGTAGACAAAACCAAAAAATGGTAGTATAATAGTAATTGTAAGTTTTTAATATTAAAAAAACAAAAGCATCAATAAAAAAATAAGGAGGAAGTTTAATTGGATACAATTTATTCAGAAAATAACCACATATTACTAGTGGGAAAAGTTACAAGCGAAAAACAATTCAGTCACGAAATATATGGAGAAAAATTTTATGTGTTTAATTTAAATGTACCACGTTTAAGTGGAAATGATGATGTTATTCCAGTAACAATATCAGAAAGATTAATGCCAAATGGTAATTTAGAATTAAACTCTAAGATAACAATAGAAGGACAATTTAGATCTTATAATAATTATACAGATGGAAGGAACAAATTGGTTTTAACAGTTTTTGCTAAAGATCTTAAATTTTTAGAAGATCAAGAAACAGAAATTGAAGCTAGAAAAGATTTTGTTTCTAATGAAGTTACTTTAATCGGATATATTTGTAAAAAGCCTATTTACAGACAGACTCCATTTGGAAGAGAAATTGCAGATATTTTACTTGCTGTAAATAGAGCATATAGTAAATCTGATTATATTCCATGTATTGCTTGGGGAAGAACAGCAAGATTTTGTGAGAACATGGAAGTTGGAACTGAAATAAAATTAATAGGAAGAGTTCAGTCTAGAAAATATGAAAAGAAATATGAGGATGGAACAGTTGAAGAAAAAGTTGCCTACGAAGTATCTGTTTCAAGCCTTGAAGTTATAAATCAAGATGACAATAGTAATCCAATAGATGAAAATGTCGAAGAAAATCAAGAAGCTATATAAATAAAAATATAGATAAATCCTTTAAAACAAAATAATGGAGCGAACTAGTTCGCTCCATTATTTTTTATTCATTTGGTGGATCTGGTGGAATAACAATTTTTTTGTCTCTTGATTCTGAAGAATCAGGAATTTCTATATTCAAATGATTATGAACTTCAGAAATATCTAGATCCTTCCCGTCTCCTGAAACAACAACTATTTTTGGATTATTAGATTGTTGGTTTTCACCATTTTCAAAAATCTTATCATCATCCATAATTTATTCTCCCTTACTTTATTAATCAATCCAATAGTATAATAACATAAAAGAATAATTCATGCAATAAAATTAATAATATATGCAAAAAACAGTGTAAAGATAATAAAATGAAAACTTATAAAAGTATTGACATATCAGGGATTCTGAGTGTATAATTATTCCATAATCATAAGAAAGGAAACGCATATAAGGTATTTTATAATTATGGAATTAGAACACAAAAAAGCAATTATAGAAGCAATACTATTTGCAGCAGGCAGAGAAGTACAAATAAATGAATTAATGGCTGCACTTGAGGAAACAGAAGAGAATATTATTGCTATTATTAATATGCTACAAGCTGATTATGAGAAAGATGATAGAGGAATTGAGATAGTTAATGTCAATAACTGTTATCAACTTGCTACTAAAAAAGAATTATATGAATATTTATATCCAGTGTTTGATAAAAGAGCCAAACCAAACTTGTCTCAGGCTGCTTTAGAAACACTTTCTATTATTGCGTATAATCCTAAAATAACTAGAGCTGAAATAGAGTCAATCAGAGGTGTAAATTCTGATGGAACAATTTATAAATTATTAGAATATGACCTAATAGAGAGTGCAGGTAAATTAGATGCACCTGGAAGACCAACAACATATCAAACAACAAGTGCGTTTTTAAAAATGTTTGGAATTAAAGATTTGGAACAACTTCCTGATTTACCAAGATATAAATTAGATGAAAACCAACAAATTGTTATTGATGATATATTAGAAGAACAAAAAACAGAACAAAGTGAAGATCTTAATGAAGAAAATATTGACGAGCAACAGTCAAAACCTGAGGCTCCAATGCCCTCTGTGGTAGGTGAAGAAAACAATTAGATTATAATCAGGGAAAGGAAGATCTTATTATGGAAAAAAATGAAAATGAGTTTGTAAAAGATATTACAAACATAGAAGATGATTTTACAAAGTGGTTTACAGATATTGTAATAAAAGCAGAGCTTTGTGACTATACAGATGTGAAAGGTTTTATTACATATAGACCATATGGATATGCTATTTGGGAAAATATACAAAAATATGAAGATAGCAAATTTAAAGAATATGGAGTAAAAAACATGGCAATGCCAGTTCTTATTCCAGAAGGATTATTAAATAAAGAAAAAGAACACATAGAAGGATTTGCTCCAGAAGTAGCATGGGTTACTTATGGAGGAGAAAAAGAATTAGAAGAAAGATTATGCTTTAGACCAACATCTGAAACAATTATTTCAACAATGTATGCTAAATGGTTATCGTCATGGAGAGAATTACCATTCTTATATAATCAATGGTGTAATGTTATTAGATGGGAAAAGGAAACAAGACCAATATTACGTTCAAGAGAGTTCTTATGGCAAGAAGGACATACAATACATGAGACTGCTCAAGAAGCAAAGGATTTTGCTAGAAAAATGTTGGAAGTTTATGCAGATACAATAGAAAATTTCTTAGCTATTCCTGTTTTAAAGGGAAGAAAAACTGAGGCTGAAAAGTTCGCTGGTGCTGAGTATACAGATACTGTAGAAACATTAATGCATGACGGAAGAGCACTTCAAGCAGGAACATCACATTATTTTGGACAAAAGTTTTCTAAACCATTTAATATTAAATTCCAAAACAGAGATGGAAAAGAGGAATATGCTTATCAAACATCTTGGGGAACAAGTACAAGATTAATTGGTGCACTTATTATGGCTCATGGAGATAATAGAGGATTAAAATTGCCTCCTAAAGTTGCTCCAATTCAAGTTGTAATTGTACCAGTTGCTGCAAACAAACCAGGAGTAAAAGAAAAAGCAAGCGAAATTTTTAAATCTCTAAAAGACTTTAGAGTAGAATTAGATGATAGAGACCAATATACACCAGGATATAAGTTTAACTATTGGGAAATGAAAGGTGTTCCAGTTAGACTTGAGATAGGTCCAAGAGATATCGAAAACAATCAGTGTGTTCTAGTTAGACGTGACACATTAGAAAAAATTGTGGTTAGCCTTGATAACTTGAATAATGAATTAGAAAAAATATTAGATTCAATACAAGCTAATATGTATAAAATGGCAAAAGAAATCGTAGAAAAAAGAACTAATGTTGCAAAGAATATGGAAGAATTCAAAAAAGTTATTGATGAAAACCAAGGATATGTTAAAGCAATGTGGTGCGGAGACCCAGAATGTGAAGAGCATATACATGAAGTAACAGGAGCTAAATCTAGATGTATTCCTTTTGAACAAGAGAAAATATCAGATAAGTGCGTTGTTTGTGGAAAAGATGCTGATAAATTAGTTTATTGGGGAAGACAATATTAAAAATATTTATAATAAAAAAATTTATAATAAAAAAACAAGATTAAAAATGTATAATTTTTAATCTTGTTTTTGGTTATTTGTTAATGCATCTAATATTTTTGGATATATCGAACTTGCATTTTGTTTCCAATTATCTACAATTTCTTTTGCTTGCTCTCTAGATCCTGCAAAAGTTTTAACTTCAAAAATCGTTTCGTTATTTTCAACAATTTTACAAACAATTGTATAATGATTTTCACTTAAAGGAGTAAATTCAGCTATTATTGAATTATCTTCTTCAGATGTTTCTAATATAGCTTTTAGATTTGTATCTGCTTTTAATTTAATTATTCCAGGTAACAAGTCTAAAGTTAAATCTAATGTCTTTTTACCATCTTCAGATATTTGATATAGAACTTGATTCTCTTTTTCGTAAGAAACAATATAATTAACATTCATTAAATCTAATATAAACTGTTGAAAATAAAAATAATTCATATCAATTGCTGTTAATACCAGTTTATATAGCACATCATTTGTTAGTGGTTTATTAGCTTTATCAAGTACATACAAAATAAGTACCTTGTTCTCAGCCAATGTTTCGTCATCAGAAGTTATTTTCAAATTAAATCACACTACCTTATCTAAATGAAATCAAAATTTTATTAATTTATATTTTTATTATAATATTAATAATAAAATCAAGAATATTATAGCATAAAAAATCAAAAAATAATAGTCTTTTTTTCATATTAATGATATACTATTGGTAAATAAAAAACGTAAAGGATAAATTAAATATGAGTACACTATACGATATTCTTGAGGTAAGTGAAAAAGCCTCTGATGAAGTAATTGAAAAAGCATATAAAACACTAGTGAAAAAATATCATCCGGACTTACAATCAAATCCAGAAGAGGGAAAGATTGCAAGTGAAAAGATGAAAGAAATAAATGCGGCATATGATGTGTTAGGAAATCCAACAAAAAGACAAGAATATGATGCAGAATTAGAAAGCAAAAGAGAACAACAAAGTAACACTAATGCACAAACAGCTAATAGAAATACTGAATATCAAAATACAAATACAACAAATCAAAACGCATACAATCAAAACGCATATAACCAAAATGCAAATTATCAAGAAGGATATCAGCAAGAAAAACCAATAGATAATTGGCGTGATTTGTTAAGGCATCTAACTAACAAAGAGAGAAGAAAGGTTACAAGGAAGATAGAAAGAGATGCTAAAAAAGAATATCAATCTATGTATAGAGAATACTTAAGAAGAATGGGTTATAGAGTAAAACCTAGAGTTACGCTAAAAGGAATCTGTGCTGCTCTTATTTTTATTGCCTTTCTAATTTTATTAGGATGGATATTATGGATAATTCCGGGCACTCACAATTATTTTGTTGAAATGTATACTTCAAATAAATTAATAAAGATTTTGGTAGACTGTATATATGCTATATTACATGGAATTTTTTCAGCATTTAAAGGAATCTTTACAGTATCATTTTGATTAAGCGTAATTAAAACAATACTTACGCGAAGGGAAAAAACTATAAATGAGAATTCGTTTTAAAAAATGGGCAAGACCTGAATTAGAAGAAAGTGAATTTTATATTGATAATCCAGAAGAATATAAAGGTAAATGGAACTCTCTTTTTAAAAATGATAATCCAATACATACTGAACTTGGATGCGGAAAGGGAAAGTTTATTTCTAAATTGGCTTCTCAAAATCCTAATATAAATTACATCGCAATTGATTTAGTAGATGCAATGTTAGGACTTGCAAAAAGAAGTATTGAAGAAGAATATAAAGAGAATAATCTTGAAATAAACAATGTTTTAATTACAAGATATGATATTGAAAGAATAATTAATATATTTGACAGTAATGATCAAATAGAGAGAATATATATTAATTTTTGCAATCCTTGGCCTAGAGGAAAACATCATAAAAAAAGGTTGACACATACAAAACAACTTGAAAAGTATAAAACATTTTTAAAGGAAAAAGGAGAAATTTATTTTAAAACAGATGATGATATGCTTTTTAATGAGAGCTTAAACTATTTTAAAGATTCAGGATTTTTAATTAAAAAGCAAACTTTTGATTTAGATAATGAGTCTGATTTCTGGGATAATATTGAAACAGAACATGAAAAAATGTTCAAAGAACAAGGAATAAAGATTAAGGCATTAATTGCAATAAATGAAAAATCAAAGTAAAAAAGAATTGTTTTGCAGGAGGAAAAAATGAATAATGAATATATTCTAATTGTTGATGATGAACAGAGGATGAGGATTTTAATCAAAGACTTTTTAAAACAAAAAAATTATTCTACATTAGAAGCGGCAGATGGAGAAGAGGCACTTAAAATATTTGAGGAAAACAAAAATAAGATAAAGCTTATTTTATTGGATGTTATGATGCCTAAATTAGATGGATGGTCTGTTTTAAGACAAATTAGAGAAAACTCAAAAGTTCCAATTGTAATGTTAACTGCAAGAGGAGAAGAACATGATGAACTTTTTGGGTTTGAACTTGGTGTTGATGAGTATATCTCTAAACCATTTAGCCCTAAAATATTAGTTGCTAGAGTTGAGGCTATTCTAAAAAGAATAGATGGCGATAAAAATGAGATTAAAAACCATGGCGGAATAGAGATTAATAAAGAAGGTAGAACAGTAAGTGTAGATGGTAAAACAGTTGATTTAAGTTTGAGAGAATATGAGCTTTTAACATATCTTGTGGAAAATGAATCAATTGCATTATCAAGAGATAAAATACTAAATAATGTATGGAATTATGATTATTATGGAGATTCAAGAACAATAGATAGCCACATAAAGAAAATAAGACACAAATTAGGGAAAAAAGGTAAATATATAGAAACAATAAGAGGAATAGGATATAAGTTTGAAGTTAAATAATTAAAATATAATAATAAGGAATGTGAAAAAAGTTGAAAAATAAATGGAATTCAATAACAAATAAATTGTTTTTTACAGTAAGCTTATCAAGTACTACAATTATATTAACTCTTATAATTTTAAATAGTATTGTTTTAAAATCTTTTTATTTGTTTGCAAAATACAATGAAGTAAAAGAAGTATATAGAGAAATTAATTACATGTACAACAATAATACAGTTGTTTCAAATGAAGATATTTTAAAAATAGCTGTTGAAAATAATCTTCAAATTTTAATAGAAAACAATGTTGGATATCTAGAAGTTTCTTCTAATAGTGCTTTTGCAGATTCAATTATAAAAAACAGAAATTATATTTATAGTAGAGATAATAGAAAGTTGTTATTCTCCGATAATAAAGTATCTATTAGTTTAGTCACATATAATACCCTTAACTGTGTTTTATTAGCAGGAAAATTAGATAATGGATATTCAATATATGTCCAAATACCAATTGCACCGATAGAAGAAAGTGTTAAGATATCAAATCGTTTATTGCTAATCATGGGACTAATTATTATTGTGATTGCTGCTATTATAGCATCACTTATATCTAAGAGCTTTACAAAACCAATATTGAGACTTACACAGATTACAAACAAAATGGCAAATCTAGACTTTAGTGAGAAGTACGAAAACTCAGAAATAGGTGATGAAATCTGTGAATTGGGAAATAATATAAATACTATGTCAGAAAAACTTGAAAGAACAATAAAACAATTGAGAAACAATAATAATCAATTGGAAAAGGACATAGAAGAAAAATCTAAAATAGATGAAATGAGAAAACAATTTATTTCTGATGTTTCTCACGAATTAAAAACACCTATTGGATTGATTCAAGGTTATGCTGAAGGATTACTTGAAAATGTTAATTCAGATGAAGAATCAAGAAAACATTATGCAGAAATCATATTAGATGAGTCTAACAGAATGGACAGGCTTGTAAAACAACTTTTAGAATTAATGAAAATTGAGTATGGAAAAATGGAATTTAATAATAATTCATTTGATATTTGTGAATTAATAAGAGAAGTAATTAATAGATGTAAGATGATAAGCGACGAAAAAAATGTATCAATTGAATTTAACCATTCTGATCCGATAGACGTTTATGCAGATTCATTTTATATAGAACAAGTATTTACAAACTATATAACTAATGCAATCAAACATGTTAAAGAAAAATATGGAGACAAACAAATAACTGTTAAAGCGAAGATTAATAAAGAAAAGGAAAATGTAAGAATCAGTGTATTCAATACAGGAGATAGAATTGAGGAAGAAAATCTAGATAAAATATGGGGAAGATTCTACAAAATTGACGAATCGCGAAATAGAAAAGATGGTGGAACAGGAATAGGGCTTTCTCTTGTAAAAGCTATTATGACCAGCTATAACTCAAAATATGGAGTAAAGAACAAAGAAAATGGTGTAGAATTCTACTTTGAAATTCCTTTAGCTAGTAGTAAAAAATAAAATAAAAACAAGGAGGATGAATAGAAGAAATGAGTAAGAAGAATGAAAAGATGAAAGCAGAAATGAAAAATGACATAAGAAGAACAGTTAAACAAGATAAAATTAGAGTGCAAATTCATAAAAAAAGAATCATCAAAGCATTAATTTCATTAGCTGTTATTGCTTTCATTGCATCTATAATTGTTTTTATTGTATTGCAAAGAAAAGTAAAAGTTAAAGATGAAGATGTAAGTGCTTTTAATTATTTCTTATACGAAGAAAATGGAAAAAATGGAGTTATCAATAAGGATGGTAAAATAATAATTAATGCAGAATATGAATATATACAAATACCTAATCCGGAGAAACCGATTTTTATCTGTTTCTACAATTACAATAATGAAATTGGAGATTATCAAACAAAAGTAATAAATGATAAAGAAGAGACTCTATTTACACAGTTTTCAGATGTTAGAGCAATTCCTAGAAATGATACTTCTAGAAATTACTTATTCCAGAATAATATCTTAACTTATGAAGAAGATGGAAAGTGCGGTATTGTTACTATTGATGAAAGAAAAGTAACATCACCAATTTATGAGTCAATAGAAACTTTGGAACATAAAGATGGAATTCTAAAAGTTTCAAAGGATGGACAAGAAGGCTTAATAAAATTAAATGGAGATACAATAATAAAACCAAAATATTATTCAATATACTCTGACGGATATTATGACGATAAAAACCAATATGAAAATGCAGGATATATAGTAGGAATAAAAACAGATGAAGGATATCGTTATGGATATATTAATTCAAAAGGCAAAGAAATATTAGACTGTAAATATAGCATGATTAGAAGAATTCTTGAAATTAAAAATGATGATGCAGCATATCTTATTACTTCACAGAATGGAAAAATTGGTTTAAACAGAAATATTCAAGTAAAGATAAAAAATGAATATGAAGAGATAGAATATGATTCTATTAACAAAATTGTTTCTGTAGAAAAAAATGGAAAATATGGTATTAGTGATTTAGATGGTAACATGATATTACCAACACAATATGAAAGCTTACAATTTGCAGGAAAAATCATTACAGCGACAAAAGACGGAAATCAATTAGCCTTTGATGCTAATGGAAATATACAAAAAGAGTTTAAATATGTAGCGGTAAATCCAACAAAATCTGAAAACTATTTTATTACAGTTACTGCTGATGGCAAACATGGAATATCAGACAATAATAATGATGTATTGGTTGATAATAAATATGATTATATTGAATATGCATTTGATAATTACTTTATTTTTAGCAATGATGGAAAATCTGGAATCATGGATAATACTGGTAGAAAGGTTATTAATAATGATCTAGATATTGTACAACATATAAGTGGAACAAATATTATACAGGCAATTGATTCTGCAAACAATAAAAGCTTTATTTTAAATAAAAATATAAAAAAGGTTTTAGAAGTTGTTGATGCACACTTATTTATTCAAAAGGATTATATTAAAATTGTTTCTCCAAATAGTTTGACTTATCTAGACTATGATGGAAATATAAAAGAGGCTTCAGAAATACTAAGTGATAATACAATATTTGCCAAAGAGGAAGATGGAAAATGGGGATACGTTAATTCAAGTGGTAATGTAGTTATAGATTATCAATATGATTTAGCATTAGACCTAAATGAATATGGATATGGAGCAATAAAAAAAGACGGAAAATGGGGATGCATTAATAGTAAAGGAGAGTTCATTATAGATCCAACATATGAAATAAGAGATATTCAGCCAACATTTATAGGAATGTATTATAGAACAAGTGAGAATTATGAAGTAAGTGTTTTTGTTAAAAAATAAAAGGAGAAAAATATATGAACTTTAAACAGAGGGTAAGAAGTTGCAATCTGGAAGAAATAGAAGGATATATAAGGGAGATAGATGGCTCAGAAAACGACAGTGAACTAGCAAAAAAACTATATGCCAGAATCAGAACTATTGTACCAGATGAAGGCTCGTTAGATGCAAAAGCATGTGAAGAGTTTCTTCATTCCTATCAAGAAAAATACCATCCAGATATGTCTTATAATTTTTTTATAGATGATTGTCAAAAACAAGGTGAAAACACATGGTATTTTATTACAGCTAAAACATGGAATGAAATGTATAGAAACGATTTTGATTGCGATGTAAAACATAGATTCTATATTTGCCCAAAACTCGACAAAATGGTTCCTGTGATGAATGAGTTTGTATCAATTTGCGAAGAAAAAGGTATACCATATCATTTTAAATTTAATGTAATGGAAAATTGCAATGATAGAATTGTAATTTATTGTGCAAACAAAAATGTAGATGCAGTATTTGAAGTGCTTGAAACAGTAAAAAATAATCATCCAGAATATTTTGAAGATGCAGGAAAAAATCCTCTTTGGGGACCAATCGATGGAATGGAAGGAATTTACTATGGAGCAGAACCAACTGAATCTGACTATTCTTATGGAGAATTAAGATCAGAAATGGCTGTAAAATATTTTAGACTAAAAGAGGAAGATCAAACTAGCAAAAAATGGGAAGAATACTGTTTAATGAGGAATGTAAATCCAAAAAATATAGCATTAAATATGGATGATGAAGATGTATTATGGAATAATTATGGTGGACGAATTGAATTTAGAGTACCATCAAAGTATGGAACTATTCTTTTAACTCCATATGAGTTAGGACCAAATGATAAAGGTATAAATGGAAAACCATATAAAAGGTCTAAAATTGCATTTTTCTGGAAAATTGATGATATAGGTGAAAGATATCTTTTAAGAGGTGCAAAAACAATAATTGATGCTGATAAATTAGGTCTTGTTTTTCCGCATGAACCGGGTGAAGAAGACTATGAAGATAGCCAAAAACTAAGAAGTAAAATTGTAAAATATATCGAAAGAAGATATAGATCGAAAAAAACAAAAGAATGGATTAGTATAAAATTGGCAAATTTAAGACAGAAGAGAAGGACTAAAAGATTTGGTAAAATAGCAGAGGATTCACTGAAAGAAATTGGAAGTGGAAATAACCTTTGGGGTGATAATCAAATACCGTCTGAACAAAGTCCAATAAGCGAAATATATCTAGGGGTGCAAGGATTAATGGAAGAAGACGAAAAAGAAGTTGTTCCACCGGGGACTAAATTTGAAGGAAATGGAAAAACAATCAAATGGGTTGGTGAAAAACCATCTGATCCACCACCAAGTGATCCAGGCGATGATTTTGGTGATTTATAAAAGGAGAAATATAAATGAATATAGAAGAGCTAGTTAATAAATCAGAAGAAGAAGTAAGAAAGCAGTTTGAAATTGCAGAAGAAATATGTGCGTATAATAGTAAAAAAGTATTAAATGCTTTTCAGAATAATAATATCTCAGATATTCATTTTGGAAGTACAACTGGATATGGAAGAAATGATATTGGAAGAGATAGAATTGAAGATATGTATTGTGAAATATTTAAGGCAGAAGCAGCATTAGTGAGAAACCAGTTTATTTCTGGTACTCATGCACTTACAGTTGCTTTATTTGCAATGTTGCGCCCTGGAGACACAATGCTTAGCATTAATGGTAAGCCATATGACACACTAGAAGAAGTAATTGGAATTTGTGAAAACAAAAGCTCTTTAAAATCATATGGTGTGAATTATGAACAAGTAGATTTAATTGATGATGATTTTGACTATGAAAAGATTAAAGCAGTTTTACAAGAAAAGAAGATTAAACTAATTGAGATACAAAGATCAAGGGGATATGCATTAAGAAAAAGTATATCTATTTCAAAGGTGAAAAAAGTAATAGAAGAAATCAGAAAAGTTGATAAAGACGTAATTATTATGGTTGATAACTGCTACTGCGAATTTGTTGGAAAACAAGAGCCAACAGAAGTTGGAGCAGATCTTGTTGTTGGTTCATTAATTAAAAATTTGGGTGCTGGAATAGCTCCAAATGGAGCATATATTGTTGGTAGAAAAGACTTGATTGAACTTGCTGGAGAAAGATTAACAGTTCCAGGAGAAGGATGTGAGGTTGGACCAACATTGGGAATTAATAAATCATTCTTACAAGGATTATTCTTTGCGCCTAGTGTTGTTTGTAGTAGTGTAAAAACAGCAATATTAACAAGTAGAGTATTAGAAAAATTAGGATATGAAGTAGATCCAATGTTTGATGAAGAAAGAACTGATATTGTACAAACAATAAAATTTGGAGATGCTGAAAAATTAATTAAGTATTGCCAAGGAATACAAGCAGGATCGCCAATTGATTCAAATTCTTTACCAGAACCATCTAATATGCCAGGATATAGTGATCAAATAATAATGGCATCAGGAAGCTTTAATCAAGGATCTTCTATTGAACTATCATGTGATGGACCATTAAGAGAACCATATATTGGCTTTCAACAAGGTGGGCTCACATATGAATATGGCAAATTAGGACTAATTAGTGCATTAAATAGATTGATAAATTAATTAAAACATTAAAATATTAAATACTAAAATATAAAAGTAAAAAATTTATAAATGAAAGGAGCAAAATATGAAACTTCAATTTGTTGGAACAGGAGCAATTGGCGCAAAAGAAAGAAGTGCATGTACATTAATTAACAATGAGATTTTGATTGATTTGGGAAATGGAAACGCTAAATCGATAAAACAACTTGGACATAGTATTGAAAAAATTAAGGCGGTTTTTATTACACACTTGCATGGAGATCATTATGCTGATATTCCATTTTTAATACTTGATAGGATGATATTAAAAACTAAAACAAATAATGAACTAGTAATATATGGTCCAGAAAAATTAGAAGAAAATGTAAGAGTTGCATATGAAGTTTTCTTTGATAATTACGAAAGATATAAAAATGATGCAGGCATAAAATTTGCAACAGTAAAAGAATCTAAAGATATAAGTGTAGACAAATATGAGGTGACTCCATATAAAGTAGATCACGGAAAATTGCAACCAGCTTATGGATATATTGTTAAAAAAGATAATAAAAGTGTTGGCTTCTCAGGAGATAGCGTTTATTGTAAAGCCATAGATGAGATTGTTAAGAAAAGTGATGTTTCTGTTTTAGATATGAGCTCTGTAAAAACAGTACCAGGACATATGGGAATGGAAGATATATTAAAAATATGTGAAAAATATCCAGAAAAAACAATTATAGCAACACATATGCATGCAGAAACAAGAATAATTGCAAATGACTTAAAAGTTAAAAATCTAATAATACCAAATGATGGAGATGTTTATGAATTTTAATTTTATTAATGAAGTAATTGCATTATATGATTTGGGAGAATTGGAAAGTGCTCCGATAAAAATGGATGGTGGTATAACAAACCAAGTATTTACAATAGAAACTTCAAAAGGAAAGTATATATTAAAGGTTCTTTTTAATACAGAGATTGATAAAATAGATCTTTCAGAAAAAATAGCTCAAATTGCAAACGAAAATGGAGTTTTTTCATTAGGAGCAATAGAAAAAAATGGCAGATTTGTAAATACGATTAATGAAAAGTTTTTTTTGGTTTATCCATACTATGACGGAAAAATCTTAAAATCAAAAGACATAACTGTAGAACAGGTTGGACTCTTGGCTAGAGAGCTTGCTAAGCTACATTCAATTAAAGTTAACGATGAGAGTAATAAAATGGATGTCTATCCAAAAATAGATTTCTTAAAATATTACCAAATACTCAAAAGTTCAAATGAAGTAGAATATGAATTGTTTAAAGAGAAAATAGATGAATTAATAAATATATATGAACAAGTGTATACAGCATATATAGAATTGTCTGACCAGATTTCTTATATACATAGAGACTATAATAGAAAAAATATTTTATGGAAAAGTGATAAAGAATTTGCAATCATAGATTGGGAAACAGCAACAGTTGGTAATCCAAGTATAGACTTTTTTAAGAGCAGTTGGTTTATGTCAGATGATATTAAAGATGATAAATTTATTGCTTTTAAAAATGAATATTTTAAGATAATGAATTTAGAAGATGATTATAAAAAGGGTGCTCTAGCAGGAGTTATAGAAGAGTGTAACTGGTTAGACTTTAGCTTAAGAAGAGCAATAAACTCTAATAGAAAATATAGTGAAGATGAGGTTATTCTTGGAAAAGAGTCTATAGGAAGTAGCATGAAAGAAATTTGTAATTATTACAATAGCATTGATAAGATGCTAGATTTGATTGAAAAATGACCACATAATTAGTTTTAAATAGGAGATAGACAACATGAATGATAATTTAGAACAAGAAATTGAAAATATTAAAAAAAGAAATAAAAGAGTAGAATTAGACAAAGCATGGGAAACTAGTTTCATAAGAAGAGCATGTATATGTGCTTTAACATATATCATTGTTGTAATATACTCTATCATAATAAAGAATAATGGTAGTGTGTTCTTATCTTCATTAGTTCCAGTAATTGGTTTTGTTCTTTCTACACTTTCTTTGAAATTTATAAGAAAAATTTGGGAGAAGAAACATGATAATAGAAAATGATTGTTATGATGATATAAGAAAATTGTTTGAAGATAACAATAAAGGATTTATAACAAAAGCTAGTAATGATGAGGGTATAACAAATCCTAGTATGATGACATTTTTAGTTAAAGAAGATAATATTGCAAAAGCATATGCAATTATTTGTTTAGACAGAAACTTTTGTGAATTAGATGATTATCCAAATAGAATTCAAAATATGCCTGAAAAAGTAGCATATGTTTGGGAAGTTTTAACAGACCAAAAATATGAGGGAAAAGGATATGCTTCAAAGCTATTAGAATATGCAATACAAAAACTAGAAGGTTATACATTTTATTCATGTGTAGATGAGAAAAACATTCCATCATTGAAACTACATGAGAAATTTGGTTTTAAACCAATCTATTCTTTTTTCTATGAATGAGAAAAGATGAATTTGAAAAAGAAATAATGATGGAAAGAAAAGTATAAAAATTAGAAAATTAAAAGATTAGATATTTTAAAACTTAAAAATGTAATTAAACAAGAAAGAGGTAAGACATTATGAATCAAGAGCAGGCTAGAAAAGAAATTAAAGAACTAAGAGAAAAATTAGAATACTATGCCAAAATGTATTATGACATGGACAGCCCGGTTGTTTCAGACTTTGAGTATGATATGTTAATGATGCAGCTTAAAAATCTTGAAAAACAATTTCCTGATTTAGTAACTGCTGATTCTTTAACACAAAAAGTTGGAGGACATGTTAAAGAGGGATTCAAAGAGGTTGTACATGAAGTTCCTCTACAAAGTCTTCAGGATATTTTTTCATTTGACGAATTAATTGAGTTTGATGAGAGAGTTAGAAAGGCTGCAGAAGAAAATCATGAAGAACTTAAATATGTTGTTGAGACAAAGATAGATGGTTTATCTGCAGCATTAAAATATGAAAATGGTATTTTTGTTCAAGGTGCAACGAGAGGTAATGGACTTGTTGGAGAAGACGTTACAGATAACATGAAGACCATTAAAAGTATTCCTCACAAGTTAAATAAAAATATTAATATTACTGTTAGAGGAGAAGTATTCATTGGTAAAAAAGAATTTGAAGAGATGAATGAAGAAAGAGAGCTTTTAGAAAAGCCACTTTTTGCAAATGCTCGTAATGCGGCAGCAGGATCTTTAAGACAATTGGATAGTAAAGTTACTGCTGAAAGACCTTTAGATATTTTTATTTTTAATGTACAAAAATTTGATGAAAATACATTTGATAGTCAAAACTCTCATTATACAGAGTTAAATGAACTTGCTGATCTTGGCTTTAATGTTGTTCCAGTAAGAAAACTGTGTAACAACATTGAAGAAGCAATTGAGGCAATAAAGGAAATTGGAGAGAATAGAGAAGATTTATCATTTGGAATTGATGGAGCAGTTGTTAAAGTAGATAATTTGCATCTAAGAGAATTACTTGGAACAACTTCAAAAGTTCCAAAGTGGGCAATTGCTTATAAATATCCCCCAGAAAAAAAGGAAACAAAATTAATAGATATTGTTTGTCAAGTTGGTAGAACTGGGGCAATTACTCCTACTGCAATTTTGGAGCCTGTTAAAGTAGCTGGTTCAACTATTTCAAAAACAACATTACACAATGAAGATTTTATTAAAGAAAAAGATCTAAAAATAGGTGATAGTGTTATTATACAAAAACAGGGTGATGTAATTCCTGAAGTTGTTGAAGTTCTATATAATAAAAGAACAGGAAATGAAAAACAATTTATTATGCCAAAAGAATGTCCAGTATGTGGTGCTCCGGTTGTTAGAGAAGAGGGAGAGGCAGCACATAGATGTACAGGAATTGAATGTCCAGCTAAAACCATTAGAAATCTAATTCACTTTGCGTCTAAAGAGGGAATGGATATAGATGGATTGGGAATTAAAATTATAGAACAGTTAGCTGATAAAGAATTAATCAAGAATATAGCTGACATATATCAATTAAAACTTGAAGACATTGCATCATTAAAGAAAAATGGTACAAAGTTTGCTCAAAATCTAATTGATGCAATTAATGAAAGCAAGAATAATGATTTATATAAATTAATCACTGCATTAGGAATTAGACATATTGGAACAAAATCTGCAAAAAGTTTAGCAAGAAGATTTAAATCTATGGAAGAAATCGAAAAAGCTAGCATTGAAGACTTCGGCGGAATAGAAGATGTTGGTGAAATAATGGCTAAGAGCATATATGAATTCTTTAGACAACCACAAACAATCGATCTTCTTCAGAAGCTAAAAGATGCAGGTGTAAATATGAAAGTATTAGATGATGAAAATTCAACTGATGATAGATTCTATGGAAAGACATTTGTATTAACAGGAAGTCTTGAAAAATATACAAGAGAACAAGCAAGTGAGTTAATTGAAAAATATGGAGGAAAAGTTTCTGGTTCTGTTTCAAAAAAGACAAATTATGTTTTAGCAGGAGAAGAGGCAGGATCAAAGCTGAAAAAAGCGCAAGATTTAGGTATATCAATAATTACAGAAGCGGAATTTGATCAAATGATAAACGAGGATAATAATTAATTTGGAGGTACGATTTGGAAGGTAAATATAGTTTTGAACAAATGGAAAAAGAATTAGATAATGGATACCAGATATATTTTGACTATGTGAGAAACAGATATCAGCTATTCAAAACTTCAGATAATTGTTATTCACAAATATTACTTACCGAGGATCCTAAAAATCCGTTACCGAAACTTTCAATTATTACGCACAAAAGATTAAAAGAAATCTATCCATTTATGGAAAACATGGAATATAAAATAGGCAAATAATTTAGTAAATAATAATTAAACAGTTAACTTATTTATAAAAATACTATTATTAGGGAGAAAAAATGGATAGAGATTTGTTGGTTGAGTTAGATGTAGACAAGGAACCATATATAAAGGTTCTTACTGATGATAAAATAATAAATATTACTGGAGAAAGTGGGTCTCGGAAAAAGTTATATTTGTAAAGAATGGGAAGAAGACGATAACTATATTGTAATAGATACAGATAGAATATTCGGAAATGCACAAAATCAGAATGAATATGAAATTCAAATAAGAAATAGGATTATAGAATTGTATGGTAATGATTTTGAGAATATTTTATATAATAAAGTAGATGAATGGTACTTGGTAATATTAGCAGAATTACAAAATGTTAATAAAACAGTTGTTATTAATTCCGCTATCTTAAAATTTATTAAAAATCTATCAATTATCAAAGGAAAATTTATAATATTAAGAACAAGCATAAATAAATGCTATATAAGATGTATAGAACGATATAAACTTAGAAATCCGTATGCAACAAAAGAAGAGATACAGCAATATTCAGAAAGAAAGAAAAAAATGTATGTATGGTATCAATTCTTGAATGATTTTATTTTAAAAATTGATAAAATATAAAATAAATAAAGGAAATAGAAATGTATCAATTAGAAGATGTAATTAATAATAAAGATAATAAACAATATGTAATAGAAGCAGTTCGAGAAGATGGAATGCTTCTTGAAGGAGCATCTGACGCATTGAAGGATGACAAGGAAGTAGTAATGGAAGCTGTCAAAAAAGATGGAGGCGCATTAGAGTTTGCTTCTACTAGACTTAAAGGAGATAAAGAGGTTTTAATGCAAGCAGTTGAAACCAAAGGATTTGTTATTTGCTATGCTTCAGAAGAGCTTCGCGCTGACAAAGAATTAATTCTAAAAGCAGCTGCGAAAGATGGACAAATATTATATTATGCTAGTAAAGAACTAAGAGATGATGACGAGGTTGTTATGACTGCAGTTAAGAATAAAGGCATTATTATTAAATATGCGAGTGCCAGATTAAGATCTAACGAAGAAATCGCAATTGAAGCAATTAAACAAGATAAAACAGCATACGATTTTATTGAACCTGAATTAAGAGATAATGAAAAAATTAAAGAGCTTATGGCCTAATTAAATGGTGTAAAGACAAAAAGCTATGCTGTATAATTTAACATTATATAATATTAATATTGCAAAATCGAAAAAAAAATGTATAATATAATCAATTTAACAATCGATTAATATATAAAGGAGGAAAAGCTATGTCAACATTTTATACGACAACGCCAATTTATTATCCAAGCGGTAAATTCCATATTGGTACAGCGTTTTGTGAAGTTTTAGTCCACTCATTAAAGAAATACCATCAGTTAAAAGGTGAAGAAAGCTTCATGTTAACTGGAACAGATGAACATGGTCAAAAAATAGAAACAGTTGCAAAGAAAAATAATATGGAACCAAGAGAGTATGTTGATATGCAAGCAGCAGAGGCAATTAGACTTTGGAATGCAATGAAGATAGATTATGATAAATATATGAGAACAGTAGATGATTACCATGTGAAAGCAGTTCAAGATATTTTTGAAAGATTTCTAAAACAGGGAGATATTTACAAAGGTGCATATGAAGGCTGGTACTGTGAACCTTGTGAAAGTTATTTTACTGAAACTCAACTTGTGGATGGTAAATGTCCAGACTGTGGAAGAGAAGTTAGAAAGATGAAAGAAGAAGCATATTTCTTCAATATGAAAAAATATGCAGATAGACTTTTAAAATATTATGATGAACATCCAGATTTTATAAAACCAAGCTACAGAAAAAACGAAATGGTGAATAATTTTATAAAACCTGGATTAGAAGATTTATGTGTTACAAGAACATCATTTGCATGGGGAATACCTGTTAAAAGTGATCCAAAACATGTTATATATGTTTGGTTAGATGCATTAACAAACTATATCACAGCTTTAGGATATGGAAGTGAAAATGATGAATTATTCAAGAAGTTCTGGCCAGCAAATGTTCATGTTGTTGGAAAAGATATTGCTAGATTTCATATGATTTATTGGCCAATTTTCTTAATGGCATTAGATTTACCATTGCCAAAAACAATCTTAGCAACAAACTGGATAATGATGAAAGATGGTAAAATGAGTAAATCTGTTGGAAATGTTATTTATCCAGAACAATTAATGGACAGATATGGATTAGATGCAACAAAGTATTATTTGTTGTCATGTGTTCCAACATCATCTGATGGTGTGTTTACACCTGAAGACTTCGTTGAAAAATATAATTCTGATTTATGCAATGATTTAGGAAACTTATTAAATAGAACTATTTCAATGGTTAACAAATATTTTGAAGGAAATCTTCCAGAATATAATGGCTTAAAAAATGAAGTTGATGATGAATTAGAAAACGCAGCAAAACAGACAATAGCTGAATTCGAAGAAAAGATGGAAGATTATGAAATCGCTGATGCACTAAAAGTGATATGGAAGCTTATATCTAGAACTAATAAATATATTGATGAAACAGCTCCTTGGGCATTAGCTAAAGAAGAAAATGATGATGATAGAGAAAAACTTGCTTCAGTAATGTATCATTTAATTGCTAATCTAAAACAAGTTGCAATTATGATAAGACCTTTTATGGAAGAAACGTCTGATAATATGTTAGAACAAATGGGAATGAGCAAAAATGTAACTTGGGATAATTTAAAGGACTATAAAGAACTTAAAAATATAAAAGTAGCAGAAAAAGGAATTCCACTTTACATGAGAAAAGATGTTACTGAAGAAGTGGAATATATTAGTAGTTTAATGAAAAAATAAATACTAAACAAAGGTAAAATTTAAGCTTAAATATAATAAAAATCCGGCTGATTAAAATTCAGTCGGATTTTTTGGATTTACATATAAAGTTTTATTATCTGTATAGATTACCATACCAGGATTTGCTCCTTTAGGTTTTTTTACAAATTTTATATATGTGTAGTCTACTGGAACATTCTGAGACATGTTTGCTTTGCTATAATATGCAGCTATACAAGCACATTTGTATATTGTGGAATCTGGAAGATTTTTTATGTTTTTATCTAATTTTAAAACAACATGACTACCATGAATATCTTTTGTATGAAACCACAGATAATATGGTTTTGCCATTTTACAAGTTAGATATTCATTTTGCTTATTGTTTTTGCCAACATAAATTGTAAAACCATCAATTTTATACTCTGTTGGAACGTGCGCTGCTTTGTCTTTAGAATCTGTAGATGCGCTTGTTTGAGGATTAACATTTAAATAATCTTTAACCTCATCATTTATTTCAATTAAATCTTCTAATTTGCTCGTGTTTGTAATTTCATAAATAAGACTATCTAAATATGTTAGTTCATTTTGAATTAATTCCTTTTGCTTTTCTGAAATGGAAAGAGCATTTTGAAGTTTCTTATATTTCTTATAATACTTTTCTGCGTTTTGAGCAGGGGATATAGAGGTATCTAATTTTATTGTAATTGGTGAATTATTATCATAATAGTTTTCAAGGGTAATATTTTCCTCTACATCTTCCTGATTTAGCTTGTATAAATTTGTAGTGATAAGCTCTCCATATAGTTTATAATCATCCATTTTAGAACATTCTAAAAGAGTAGAATTGACCTTGTCGAGCTTCGTTTTTAACTTTTGTGTTTTAGCTAATATTAATTTAAGTAAATTGTTTTTTGTGCTATTGACACTCTGAGTCAATTCCTTTTTATAATAGAAGTCATCAACAAAAAAGTTTAATTCTAAATTTGATTCTATTTCTTTAGATGGTATATTTTTAATATAAAAGTCATTTTCATATTTAACAGGCTCGCATGTATCAGATTTTATTAAATCATTTATTGAATTATATAAAAGTTTTAAATTGTCTAAATTGAATTCACTTGAATTAGAATCTTTCAAATTAAGAGATTCTAATAAATACTGTATTCCTGACTTACTTAAACCAATATAATTATTTGAAATAGTATATGATATAGTATCTGCATTATTTTTTAATACATTATAAAAATCATCAAAACTTGTTGATAAATAATCACTTTTTGAGTTTTCAATTTCAACATATTGACAACCAGGGTAGATATCTCTTGTAGAATTTTCTGATTTTGTTAAATGTCTTAAGCTATCAATAACAGTGTTTTTGTCATCAACAAGAATAACATTACTGTGTTTTCCCATTAGCTCAATGATTAACTTTTTGGATTCTGAATAGTTTAATTCATTATAACAATCGATATCTATATAAATGATTCTTTCTAAACCATTCATATATATTTTTCTTATAGTACCACCTGTTAAGCGCTTTCGTAAAGCCATACAAAAGTTTAAAGCATTTTTAGGATTAGGCTTACTATAGGTTGTTAAATTCAATCTATAGTTTTCAGGAGAAATATTAATATTAAGTGCATA